>CETH01046721.1_pt1 | contig 10893 bp, 11 predicted proteins | sample 361461 | NCBI WGS metagenome assembly CETH01 (sample SAMEA2622695, study PRJEB7988) | marine metagenome | isolation source: saline water (ENVO:00002010), including
TTATTCATATGCTTAGTAAAAATCAATTAGGTTTTTTGTACATGTTCATATCTATTTGTGCATTTTCCTTAATGGATATTATTGTAAAATGGTCAGTAGATTACCCAATTGGACAGGTATTATTTTTTAGAGGATTTTTTGGTATTATTTTTTATTTCTTCGTAATTCCAAGAGAAAGACTTCATAATTTTTATCATACAAAAAGGCCTGGATTACATTCGCTGAGGTGTTTATCTGGATTGATAGCACTGGTTGCAATCTTTATTGCTTTAAGAGAATTACCACTTGCAACTGTAGTAAGTATTTCTTTTGCTGCACCAATATTTACCACTATTTTTTCAATTTTTTTATTGAATGAAAAAGTTGGAATTTTTAGATGGTTAGCAGTACTGATAGGTTTTATTGGTATTTTAATAATTACTGAACCAGGAATAAGTGAACTTAATATCTATTATATTTTTCCTATAATTTTTTGTTTAGGACTGTCATATGTTGCTATAACAATAAGACAATTGTCATCTACAGAACCAGTTTGGTTAATTTCTTTTTATTTTTCTTTATCTATAACATTACTAAGTTTTTTAACTATTCCACAAGGCTGGGTAATGCCTGATTTTAATGATTTTATATTTTTATCTTTAATTGGTATTTTTGGTGGGGTTGCTAATTTGTGGCTTAGTCAATCTTATAAATATGCCGAAGTTTCTTTGGTTACACCACTAAAATATTTGGCTCTAGTGTTTGCAATAATTTTTGGATATTTTATTTGGGGGGAGATACCAACAATTAAAACTTTAGCTGGAGCTTTTTTAGTTATTATTTCAACATTAATAATTTTTAGAAGAGAAATTTATAAAAAAAAAATTATAACATCTAAAACGATTAATGACTAAACAGCCAAAATATTGGAATAAAGCTAAAAGATATCTCTCAAAAAAAGACAAAACACTATCAATTTTAATTAAAAGCTACAAAAGTCCTTCTGAAACTATACTTACATCTCGTAAAGATATTTTTTTTTCATTATGCAAAAGTATTATAGGTCAACAAATAAGTGTGGCAGCAGCTAACTCTGTTTTTTTAAAATTTAAATTAAAATGTGGTAATAAAATTAACGCTAAAGTGGTAACAAAATTAACAACTTCACAATTAAGAAGTTGTGGGCTAAGTAGGCAAAAAATTTCAGGAATTAAAAATTTATCAAAACAAATATTAGACAAATCATTTAATCCAAAATTAATTAATAAAATGAATGATGAGGAGGCAATAATCTATTTATCTAGTTTGAAACAAATAGGAAGATGGTCAGCTGAAATGATTTTGTTATTTACATACAATAGATCAAATATTTGGCCAGTCCAAGATATAGGGTTATTAAGAGCTATTTCAAAAAACTATAAAAAAAAATATTTACCTCCTGATAATTTTGTGCATATTTTAAAAAAAAGATTTTCTCCTTATTGCTCAGTCGCTACCTGGTATCTTTGGAGAAGTATTGATCCAGAGCCTATTCAATACTAAAACCTTCAATTATCTGCATATGTCTTTGAGTTGTATTTTTAGCTAAACTCCAACCTGCCTGATATTCTTTTGAGTTGTGACATTCTATTGCTTTTTGATAACTTGGAAATTCCCATATCACTGTTCTAACAAAATCATCTCCATCAAAAGTTTGATGTTCTCCACCTCTAACTAAGGGAATTCCTCCAAAACCTTTTATAATAGGAGTAACAGTTTCAGCATATTTTTTTAAATTTTCTGAGCTATCTATTTTAAAATATAAACTAATCCAGTAGCCTTTTTTCATTTAATCAATCCAATCCTTATATCTTTCAACATTATTTTGCAAAAATTTTGGCAGTCTGTCTAGAGGATATTTTTTAAGTTTTTTACCAGTGCCTATTTTTTGTACCCGCTTATCTAAAGTTAAATCGTAAATAGCAATTTTATTTTTTATGATTTCTTCAATTTCATTATAAGAAATAGGATTAACATCAAATTCTCTGTGATGAAGATATGACTTTAATTTGTGTTCAATTTCTTTTGGTTTTTTTAAATTAGTGAAGTGCCAACCACCTTTATCTATAAATTTAATGTCAATAAATTTAGTTTTAGAAAAAAAAATATCAAATCGAAAAAAAGAATACTTTCTGTCTTTAATATTTCTTAACCATTGAGGAGTTTCTAGATATTTTTTTTTACAAGCCTTTGTCCCAGTCCAAGTAAAGTTTGGCAATTTAAGATTAAATTTGTAATAAAACATCTCTTGCTTAAATAAGATTATTTTTTGATTAATCTTATTAAAATTTAAATTCTCTAAATTTGGAATTTCGTCAACATCTGATACTAAAATTAAATCATCTTTATTGGCTTTTTCTAAACCATTCATCAAAAAGTTTCTCTGCTCATTTTCTCTAATGGAGGCATTAGAAATGTATTTTCCTGATTTCTTATCCTCTGAATCTTTTTCCAGGATTTGTCTTATACCTTCAGGTTCTTTATCGTTAATAAGATATATTATTTTGTCTTTAAATTTATCAAATTTATTATGGTCAAAATTTAAATTTCTTTTTTCACCTCGATGATTAAAAGTACTCTCTACGATTACAAAATAATCTACATATTTGTTTAGAACATTAAGTCTTAAGTCCAATACAATATCTTCATCAAAATACATAAAACAATCAAAAATTTTCATACATACTTTTTAATCTTTTTTATTTTTTTTTATATGATAAAAAAATCCATGGCAGACAAATTAATAATAAATTTTGATGAATACACCAAAATTGTAGAAAAATTGGCAATTCAAATTCATAAAAATTATACTCCTACCGTACTTGTTGGAATAATGAGAGGTGCAGCACCAATTATAGATATACTTTCTAGAATCTTAAAATTACCAATAGCATATATAGTAATACAAAGTTATTCTGGAAAAGGTATGGAAGATCAACAGGGTAAATTAATGTTTGCAAGAGAAATAAGTTCGTTGGCAAATGATGAAGATTTTAAAAAGGTTCTTTTAATTGATGATCTTTCAGATACTGGTTTAACACTAAACAAAAGTATTGAATGGTTAAAAAATTATGGACCTACAAAAAAATATATAAAAGAAGTTAAAACAGCATGTTTATGGAAAAAGAAATCCTCCTCTTTTGAGCCTGATTTTTGTCCAGTAAAATTAGACTCTGATCCTTGGATTGTTCAACCAACAGAACATTATGAGGAATTATCTATTGAAGAAATAATGAAAAAAAATAAATAGGGCTAACAAAAGTTAGCCCTATCAAATTTAATTTATGCTACTGCGAAACTGATAACACTTAGTATAGCAACAACCCAAATTGCTGGTGAAGTACTTGAAAACTTACCAGTAAATATTTTAATTAACGCGTATGATACAAATGCTAAAGCAATACCATTACTAATACTATAAGTTAAAGGCATTGCAATCATTGCAAGAATAGCAGGCGCTGACTCAGAAATATCATTCCATTCTATATCCGTAATATTTCTTATGAATAAGACTGATACAAAAAGTAAAGCAGCACCATCAATTTGTTTTGGCAGACTAGTTGCTAGAGGAGCAAAAAATATACATGCTAAAAATAACAAACCGACTACTAAAGAGGTCATTCCAGTTTTTCCACCAGCTTTTACGCCAGCTCCAGATTCAACATAACTCGTAACAGTAGTTGTTCCCATCATTGCACCTGCAACAGTACTCACACTATCAGACAACATAGCTTTATTGATATCTTGTACTTTTCCATCTTTTCCAACTTTGCCAGCAACGTTTGCAACCGATGTTAAAGTTCCGGCAGTATCAAAGAAATCAATGAATAATAAGGTAAATATAACAGTCGACATTCCTGCAGTCATTGCTGCAGACAGGTCGAATTCAAAGAGATAGGTCATTGGTGGTGGCGAACTTGCAATACCATTAAATTTTGCAAGACCAGTAGCCCAAGCGATAATACTAAATACAAGAATTCCTATAATAATATTACCCTTAATATTCATTTTTTCTAATACTATTATTGCAATAAAAGTTGCACATCCTAATAATACCAATGGGTCACTTAAGTTACCTAACTGGACTAATGTTACTGGATTGTCTACAACGACCTCCATTATTTGAAGACCAATTATTGCTAAGAATAATCCAATACCAGCTCCAATTCCTAATTTTAAACTTTTTGGTATTGAGTTTATTAGCCATGCTCTAATTGGTGTAAGAGATATAATTAGAAACAATACTCCAGCAACAAGCACGGCACCTAATGCTTCTTGAGGTGAATATCCCATTCCAGCACATACTCCAAAAGCTACAAAGGCATTAATTCCCATACCTGGCGCAAGTCCAATTGGCCAAGTTTTTCCATAAAAAGCCATAATAAAACATGCTAATGCTGTAGCTAAAATTGTGGCTGTATAGACCGCACCGAAATCAAAGAAACCTTTATCGGGCCCGGCAAATTCTCCCGATAATATAAATGGATTTAAAAACATAATGTAAGCCATAGTTAGGAATGTGGTTGTTCCAGCTATTACTTCTGTTTTAAAATCTGTTTTGTGTTTTTTATAATTGAAATAATTTTCAAGCATTTATCCTCCTAATAAATGATAAATATTTGATTCTGTTTATAATTGCCTTTTAAAACTAGTCTTTATTCACATATTTCAACCCAGAAGTTTATATTTATGCCTTAATTAGGGTGATATTATATTTTTATGAGCAAACTTAGATTCATTTTTATTAATTTAATTTTATTAATTTTAATTACAGGATGTCAAACCATCAAACAAAAAACAGATGCCATAGTCGAAAAAGAAAATGAAAAATTAACGAAATTTATTGGTAAAACTTCAAGTGAATTAATAGCAAATTTAGGTAAACCTGATGAAGATTTTAAAAATGAAAAAGGAAATTTAATACTTGTTTATAATACTAAAAAATATGGCATTCCATGTGAAAGAAGATTTGAAATTAATAACGATAAAGTTGTTGTAGGTTTTGTGTCTAATGGATGTTTTTAAAATTACTTGCGAAGGAATAATCTCCGCAAGTAAGGATCAAATTATTTTATTTCGATAAGTTTTTTCTTTTTATGTTCTGGAACAATTCTTTCACAAGATATTGTTAAAAGACCATCTTTAAGTTCAGCGCCATCTACTTTTACGTCGTCAGCGATAGTAAATGACCTCGCAAATTGTCTTTGAGAAATACCTTTATGTATAATTTCCCCATCAGCATTTTTATCTTCAGATTTATTAACTTGTTTTGTTTTTACTGTTAATAAATTATCTTCAAACTCAACTTCAACATCTTTTTTATTAAAACCTGCTAAAGCAACTTCAATAGCATAGTTGTCCTTTCCAGTTTTTCTGATGTTATAAGGTGGGTAGTTAGACTGCATTGTCATTCCCCCATTTCCTAACATATTTTCAAATTGATCGAACATATCGTCGAAGCCAATAGAAAACGGTCTTAGTGAGTTAAATATAGATAGATCTTTACTTGTCATAATATCCTCCTTTTTTTTTAAGCAAGTTTATTTTGTAAGCCCCATTAGGCAGCCAACAATGTATATGTGGGGATCATTTTTACTTTTTCAAGACCGAAAAAAATTAAATTTTTTTTGAGATTTTCAATGCAAAAGCATAATCAAGAGCAATTTCTTCAATTGCCCCATCTCTACCTGATTTACCTCCATGACCAGCATTCATTTCAGTTTTTAATAGTAATAAATTATTATCTGTCTTAAATTCTCTAAGTTTAGCTGTAAATTTTGCAGGCTCGTCAAATAATACACGGTTATCACTTAAACTTGTAGTTATAAAAATATTTGGGTAATCCATTTTTTTTATATTATTGTAAGGAGCATATGAAAATATGTATTTAAAATGATCCTTATTTTCTTTAGCATTTCCAAATTCATCAAATTCACCAACTGTTAGTGGCAAAGAATGATCAAGATTAGTTGTTAAAGAGTCCACAAATGGTACTGCCATAATAATTCCTAGGAATAATTCTGGGGCTTGATTTACCACTGCCCCCATTAATAGACCACCAGCTGATCCCCCCATACCAATTATTTTACCTTTTGATGAATATTTTTTATTTATTAAATATTTTGAAGCATAGATGTAATCATTAAAAGAATTTTTTTTGTTCATGAGTTTTCCCTCTTTCCACCACTTCATACCTTTTTCCATTCCACCTCTAATGTGTGCAGTCGCCCAAATTATATCTCTATCTATTAAGCTCAATCTTGTGGATGAAAAACTAGGACTTATTGAATTTCCATAAGATCCATATCCGTATAATAATAAGTTAGCAGATCCATCTACTTTAGTCTTTTTGTGTCTGATTATAGTCAGAGGCACCAATCTTCCATCGAAAGATTTAAATTCAATTCTCTCAACAATATAATCATCTGCATTGTGTCCAGACGGTATCTCCTGTTCTTTTACCAACTTTTTTGATTTGGTTGAAAGATTATATAAATAAACTCTTGAAGGTGTTTTTGGAGAAGAATACCCAACATAAATCTCATCTGTATCTTTATCTCTTTGTCTAAGAGAAATGCTTGGAACAAAAACTTTTTCATCAGAAAAAATTAATTCTTCTTCCAATCCAGTGGCAATATTCACTACAAACAATTTATCTAACGCATTAGAGGTTTCAGATCGAATTATCCAATTATTTAAGAATACACAACCACCAATTAAAACTTCATTTTTTGGAGCAACAAATGACTTCCAATTTTGTTTATCTAAACTATCTGCGATATCAATTTTAAAATCTTCAGCATTTTCATTAGTATGATTGTAAAATTTTTCACCCCAAGAACTAATAGAATATAAAATCCCCCTTTTTCTTTTTATTATTAATTTAGGCTTAGGTTTTTTTTCATTAACTTTAAAATAGTATTGTTCAGAGGTATTATGATCTGAGGTTGAAATAAAATAATATTTTTCATCTGTACTAAGGCTAATTCCAACAGTAAAAGCTTCACTTTTTTCCTCAAATATTAACTCATCTTGAATATCAAAATTTCCAATTTCATGCCTATAGATTTTCCGTGCTCTATGATTTTCATCCAGTTTTGAATAAAAAATATATTTATCATCTAAACTAAAAGTAATACTTCCTGAAGTATCAGTTAATTCTTTAGTGATAATCTTGTTATTTTTAATATCTCTAACAAAAATTGTGTAGTATTCAGAACCTTTTACATCTAAAGAATAAGCAAGATACTTATCATTGTGGCTGACCTCTAGGTCACCTATGCCAAAATACTCTACACCTAATTTTTCTTTTTCTTTATCCCCATTCCAAATTTCCTCTACTTTTGTTGTATTAATTTTTTTTCTTAATTTTATAGAATAATTTCCTTCGGTAGTTGTTTTAGTCCAATATTCATAGGTGTGGTCCTTATAAGGAAGAGACTCATCGTCTAACTTTATTCTTCCTTTAATCTCATCAAATAATTTTTTTTGAAGAATTTTAGTATCTTTTAAGTGATGCTCAGTATAATCATTTTCCTTAATTAAGTATTCCTTCACCTCTGGATCTAATTTATTTTTGTCTTTTAAAACTTCCAGAATATTTTTTTGGTGTATCCAGCTATAATTATCTTCCCAATCAATGTTGTGACAAGATTTTATTTCTGGTTTTTTTCTAAGTTGTGGTACTTTCATAAATGAAAAGAAATATATGAATATAATTATTTATACAGTAGTAATATTGACTATTTTTTATTTTCTGCTTAGATTTATTAGTAATATCTCCTCAAAAAAGATATCAAAAAGTCTAAGAGTTTTAATAATCATAGGTTTAATAGGTTTGGCAATTCTTTTTGCAATAGGAGGAAGGTTTCTGTTAACTTTGCCTCTTACTTTAGCCAGTATTGCTTTGTTAAAATTAAAAGGTTTATCAATTTTTCAATTAATATCCCTTTTTAGATTAATTCAAACCTTAAGAAGATCAGGTAGATTTTCTTTTAACAAATCAAACTTCAATAATTCATCTTCTATATCTCTTTCAGAAGCCTATAAAATTTTAAATTTAGATATTAATAAAAAAAATACTAAAGAAGACGTAAATAAAGCATATATTAAAATTCAAAAAAAAATTCATCCCGATATTTCACCTGAAACTTCTCGATTATCTTCAATAGTTAATGAAGCAAAAGATATAGTTTTGAATGATATTTCTTAATCAAGAATTTCTATTATCTTATCAAATATTTTTTGTGGATTAATTTTTTCTTTTCCCAATGTATTATGACTAACAGTCTTCTCGCCATCAGGTATAATTGGAAACATTTTAGAACTATAATTTCCATAAATTAAAGGAGTATCTGCCATTAAAGTAACAGTTTTAATACCTAGAGCTGCAGACAAATGACTAAAACTAGAATCGTTGCAAATTGATAAATTACAACTTTTTATTATTGGTAAAGTTTCTCTTATAGAAAAATTGTCTAAGGGTATACAATTTTTTTTGTATTTAGATTCTAATATTTCATTTAATATCACCTGTTCATCTTTATCTTTTCCAGTAGCAATAAAAAATTTACATTTCTTGACATGTGAAATTTTTTCAATGACACTCAAGAATGTATTTGAGGGAATTCTTTTTGTAGGCCCTGATCCTCCTATACCAAGAAGTATGTTAGTCTCACCTTCATTTAATTGAAATTTTTGAATAGATTTAGAAATGGAGTCATCATCAATTTGTACTTCTGGATCTTCATTGACCTCTAAATCTAATTCGTCTTTCATGAATTTTCTTGGAGTATCAATAATGTGTTGTCTAGTTTTTCTAAATAATGGATATTGAAAAATTTCAGAAACTCCCGAAAGTTTAGCAATTAATCGGTATCTTAAAGATGAATTAAAAATAAAAATTTTATTAAAATTATATTTTCTAATATCTTTAATTAAATTAAAACTTCCTAAAAAACCTTCATGTCTGTTATTATTTTTTTTATCCCTTTCAAGAATAAGAATTTTATCGATGTAGTTTGTTTGGTATAAATATTGATCAGCTTTTGAACTTTCTTTTACAAGTAAACTTATAGGTGAATTAAATTTTTTAGATAAAGCCTTAATAAAAGGTAAAAAAATTACAGTATCTCCTATACCCATTCTATTCTGAATTGCTAATATTTTCATATAGTATTTATAATCTTTACTAAGTATATTTTTTATATAAATTTTTATTATGACAAAAATAAGTGGAATTTTCGCAGCTTCCATGTCAGTTATAAATTCTGATTTAAGCTTAAATGTTGAAAAAACAATAGATCATGCTGAAAAGCTAATAGATCTAGGGTGTCATGGAACCGCAATATTTGGGAGCACGGGACAAGCCCAATTGATACCTATCTCTGAAAAAGTTAAGTTACTAAATAAACTTTCTAAAAGTAAATATAAAGATAAACACTTAATAGGCACAGGTTTAAATTCATTATCTGAAACAATTAATTTTATGAAAGTAGCAACTTCATTAAACTTTAAAAATTTTTTAATTATGCCTCCAGCTTATTATAAATATGGCGACACTGAAGTAATAGAATTTTATACGAGAATAATACAAAATATTTCAGATTGTAAAATTATTCTTTATAATTTTGAGAAGCTTTGTGGTTATAAATTTAGTTTAGATTGTGTAAAAGAACTTGTAAAAAAATTTCCTAATCAGGTAGTAGGGGTTAAAGATAGTTCATATAATTTATTTGAAAATTTAAAAATAAAAAATTTTTCAATTTTTCCTGGTTCAGAATTAAAATTACTAAAAGGCCTTAAATTAGGATGTTCCGGAATAATTACTGCCACGTGTAACGTGACTGCTGAAATATCTAGAAAAGTCTATGATGATTTTCATTCAGGAAAAGAACAATTAAATAATCAAAAACTATGTGATGTAAGATCTGCTTTTGATAAATATAATTTAATTTCTGGATTGCATACTTTTTGCTCTCAAGAAAATGAAATTTACAAAAATGTCTTACCCCCTTTAAGTCTCTTGAACAAAATTGATGAAAAAAATTTGTTAAACTCTTTGAAGGAATTAAATTTTAAAAATAAATCACCACTGGCAGCTTAATATGCAACTTGCAAATTTTTTAAATAAAGTTTTTAAAAAGGATGGTTTTATCCTAGTAGATGCTAATTCAAATGATTACACTATTGGAAATCCTGGAAGTAATCCAATAAAATTAAAGATTCTTAATCGAAATCTTCATTATAAATTATTATTTCATCCTGATTTATATTTTGGTGAGGCCTATACAAATGGAGAAATAAAAATAGAAAATGGAACTCTTACAGAATTTTTAGATTTAGCGTTAATGAATTTTGGTAGAGGGGAACTAAATTTTTTTAGTTATCTAATAAATCGACTTAGAGGATCTTATAGATATTTAACAAATTTCAATTTTATAAAAAAATCCAAAATGAACGTGTCTCATCATTACGATATTTCAGATGACTTATATGATTTATTTTTAGATCCGAAGAGACAATATTCTTGTGCATATTTTAAAAATGAACAGGATAGTTTGGAAGAGGCACAAAATAATAAAATTCAACATATTATAAAAAAACTTAACATTAAACCAAATCAAAAGGTTTTGGATATAGGTTGTGGTTGGGGCTCATTAGCTATTGATATAGCAAAAAGTGTAAGCTGTGAAGTAACAGGTATTACTTTATCAGAAAATCAATTTAATTACTGTAAACAAAAAGCAAAAGAAATGAATCTACAGAATCAAGTCAAATTTAAGTTAATAGATTATAGAGAGCTAAATGAAAAATTTGATAGAATTGTTAGTGTTGGAATGTTTGAACACGTTGGAAGAAAATTTTATAAAAAAT
>CETH01048209.1_pt1 | contig 10892 bp, 9 predicted proteins | sample 361461 | NCBI WGS metagenome assembly CETH01 (sample SAMEA2622695, study PRJEB7988) | marine metagenome | isolation source: saline water (ENVO:00002010), including
TAGTATTAGCAGCTTTTGGTTCAGGTTTTTCTTGGGGTTCTGCTATATTGAAGTGGTAAAATTTATGAATTGGATATATTTTAATGAAGAGCATTTAATGTTACGTAATATGGTGCGTGAATTTGCTATAAATGAAATTAAGCCGCTTGCACAAAAAATTGATGATGAAGGATTATTTCCTGAAGAGTCAATAAAAAAAATGGCTGAGTTAGGTTTAATGGGGATTCCATGGGAGACTAAATATGGTGGTAATAATATGGATACATTATCATTAGTAATTGCTATAGAAGAAATTGGTAAAGTGTGCGCTTCAACGGCAGCAACTATGATGGCTCATACTAGTCTAGGTACAGCCCCAATTGCAGTTTTTGGGACAGAAAAACAAAAAGAAAAATATTTGCCAGGTTTAGCTTCTGGAGAAAAAATTGGTTCATTTGGATTAACTGAGCCGAATGCTGGTTCAGATGCAGGGAATACACAAACCACTGCTGTATTGAAAGGTGATAAGTTTATTGTTAATGGCCAAAAAGCTTTTTGTACAAGCGCAGGTGTAGCTAGTATTATTATTTTTACTGCTAAATTAATTGAAAATGATGAGGATAAAGGTATTGGTGCATTTATTGTTGAGTCTGGAACCGAAGGATTATCAGTAGGAGCTCCAGAAAAAAAGATGGGGTGGAGAGGTTCAGATACAAGGTCTGTATTTTTTGAAAATATGGAAATTCCTCAAGAAAATATTTTAGGTTCTCCTTCAAAAGGATTTAAGCAATTTCTTAATACTTTAGTCGGTGGTAGAATTACAATTGGAGCTTTATCATTAGGAACTGCACAAGGGGCATATGAATTAGCTCTGAAATATTCAAAAGAGAGAGAAGCATTTGGTAAACAAATTAATCAATTTCAAGCAATTGGATTCAAATTAGCTGATATGGCTACCTCAATAGAAGCAGCAAAACATTTAGTATATCATGCTGCTTGGCTTAAAGATAATAATCAACCTGTCATTAAAGAGGCAGCAATGGCTAAATTATTTGCTAGTGAAACGGCGATGAGAATATGTACAGAAGCTATTCAGGTGCATGGTGGTTATGGTTATATTAAAGAATATGATGTTGAACGTTTCTTTAGAGATGCTAAAATATTAGAAATAGGTGAGGGGACTAGCGAGATACAAAGAGTAATCATATCTAAAGCAATTTTAAAGTAATATGTTGTTTGAGCTTATTAATAATTTTAGTGATGGCTATAAATTTAATAATATCGAAATCCAAAATATTATTTCAAAAATAGCTGCTAATGAAGATCAAACTATTAAATCTATTAATCTTATTTTAAGTACAGATATTCATTTAAATAAATTAAAGAAACAATATTTTCAGAAAGATCACTATACAGATGTTATTTCATTTAATTTAGAAGATGAAGGTGATTTAATTGATGGTGAAATCTATATTAGCGTGGATAGGATTATTGATAATGCTAATAAATTTAATTGTAATTCTAATGAAGAATTAAAAAGAATTATTATACATGGGGTATTACATTTAATTGGTTATAATGATGCAAATAAAGAAGAAAAAGAAACTATGACTAATTTAGAAAATTTTTATATGAGCAAATGCTCTCAATCTATTATTATTTAATTATGTATTTATATATTCTATTACTTTTTATTGGTTTGCTTATACTGTCAGCATTTTTTTCAGGCTCAGAGACAGCGTTTTTAAATTTAAAAAATCAAAACAAAAAAGTTCCTAATGAAATTTTGCAATTTGCAAATAAGCCTAAGCGTTTATTAATTGGGTTGCTATCTGGTAATACAATTATAAATATTTCTATTGCCTTTTTAGGTGCATATGTTATTCATAAGTTTGCCTCAGAATTTTCAATTTCACCTTCTATTTTAAAATTGATTGATATAGTATTTTTATCATTGATATTACTTATTTTTGGTGAAGTAGTTCCTAAAGTATTTGCAATGCGTAATTCAGTTAAAGTAGCACGTTCTGCGTACATCCCATTGAAATTTATTTTTATGGTTTTTAAGCCTTTTATTTTTTTGTTTCATAAAATCACTTTATTTTTTAACTCTATAATTAGTGTGCAAGATGAAAAAATATTTGATTCCGAAGAAGAATTAAAAATTTTAGCAGAGCTCAGTGAAGAAGAAGGCACTTTAGAAGAAGAAGAATCTGATATGATTCAATCAATTATAGAATTTAATGACAAAGAAGCAGGAGAAATTTTGATTCCTCGAGTTGATATTGTTGGTATTGAATCTTCAGAAAATTTAGATGCAGCAATGGATTTAATTAGTAAAGAACAATTTTCAAAAATACCTCTATATGTAGATAATATGGATAATATTACTGGTATTCTCCATGCTAAAGATTTAGTGCCATACTTAACTGGGTCTAGGCCAAACATCAGTTTATCTTCAATTGCTAGAGCACCTTTTTTTGTACCTGAAAACAAACCAATTGATGAGCTATTGAATGATTTTAAAAATAAAAAAACTAGCATAGCAATTATTGTAGATGAATGGGGAGGTACAGAAGGCCTCATTACTTTAGAAGATATAGTAGAAGAAGTATTAGGAGAAATACGAGATCCATTTGATAATGAGACAAATTTAATCAATAAAATTTCTACGGGAGCTTATATGGTCGATGCTAAAATTTCTATTTATGATTTACAAGAGGCAATTGATATTTCTTTTCCAGATATTAGAGATTATGATACATTAGGTGGTTTTATATTAAATCAGCTACAGGAGATTCCGAAAAAAAATGATCAGGTTATATTTAATACTAATATTTTCATAGTCATGACGATTAATAAAAATCGAATAGGTCAAATAAAAATTGTTAGAAATGAAACAAAATCTTAAAGATTTAATTGATGTTTTAAAAAAATTGAGAGCCCCTGATGGATGTGATTGGGATAGGTCTCAAACACATGAATCATTAATCCCTTATTTATTAGAAGAAACATATGAAGTGATTGAAGCTATTGAAAAAAATGATTATGTATTATTGAAAGAGGAATTAGGGGATTTATTATTGCATGTAGTCTTTCAAGCAGAGTTAGCTAGTGAAAATGGAAAATTTGATATTTATGATTCTATATCTAATATAAATAAAAAATTAATTGATAGGCATCCTCATATTTTTTCTAATACAGAAGATCAATCATGGAAAAAAGGTAGTTGGGAATTAGCTAAGAAAAAAGAAAAAAATCGTGATAGTATTTTGGACGGTGTACCAAAAGCATTACCTGCTCTCACAAAAGCTAAGCGGATTCAAGAAAAGGCTTCTGGTATTGGATTTGATTGGGAGGTTTTAGACCAGGTATATGATAAAGTATATGAAGAAATAGATGAATTAAATGAAGCCCTTAAATCACAAAAAACTGAAAAAATTGAAGAAGAATTAGGGGATGTAATTTTTTCTATTGTAAATTTAAGCCGACATATTGACATAAACCCAGAAGTTGCATTAAGTAAATCAATAACTAAATTTATTAATAGATTTCATCTTCTTGAAAAACACATGGATGAGAATAAATTAGAATTTAAGAATCAGAGTCTATCTGATTTAGATAAACTCTGGGATCAAATTAAACAAAAATAAACGAATTATTGTAAAATAATATTTACTAACAGTACCACATCTAATACATTAATACCACCATCATTATTCATATCACCATTGGAATCAATTTCAGTATTTCCAAGTGCCATATTAACTATTAGAATCACATCTAATACATTTAAAATTTCATCACCATTTATATCACCTAAAATAGCTTCTTGATCAAACGCATCAATAGCATATTTTTGTGCTCTTGGAATCATAATATTAATTCCTGGCATATGATAGTCCCACACTACTTCGCCTTCATATGTAACTTCATATATGTCTGCATCATCACATACAGTTAATAATGTATTTCCATTTGGAAGTCTAAAAGCACCACCTTGTACATTTGTATGCCACCCTGGGCCTGGATGATATACCCATATTGGTTCTTGAGGCCCAAATGGTTGGGTTCCTAATATAGTATAATTCCCATCTTCCATTAATGGTGGAGAAAATTCTAAACCTGCAGATTGATTTCCTTGATGCCTATTATTAAAAACAATTAAATTTCCTTCACCTGGATATCCTTCAGGAATCCAATTAACACTATGTTGATCATCAAGAATTTGAGTACTATTATTACCTCTATTATATATTTGAGGGTTTCCCCAGCGATATAAAAAATCTCCACCTTTACCACAATTTCCTCCTTCATGAGAGGCAGCTTCTTCAGTTGTGGTACTATGATCAATAATATAAATTTCGCTCATAAATCTAGATGATATAGCAATTTGGTCTAAAGATTCATTATAATCGATTGCATTTATATGAATCCAATCTGCATTTGAGCTGCCTGGACCGCTTCCACTTCCAACATTACCTTCATTAATATTCATTAATTCTGGATGATCTTCTACATTTCCATAGGTTGCACCATATCCTGGACCACGTTCTTGGACCAAATGATCCCACATATGCCATTCCCATACAACATTATTAGTATAAGGTTCAATTTCTAAAATTGCCGTAGACCACATTTGGTTTAATGGGTTATCAATGGAGCCTGGTTCTCTTCCCATATCATATGCTTCATCTGAAGTGAAGGCCTCCCATGCAATCATTAAAATATTTCCGTTTGGCATAGGAGCAACATCATGGTGATGTTGATATTGTTCATTAGATAAAACAAAATCCCATAATACATTGCCATTCCAATCTACTAATTGTACTCCACCACCTACACCACCAGAATCCATAGTAGGATTTGGAACCCTATAAGGATAGACTAAAGTAGCATTTTCTAAACCAGGTTCATCACCTTGTATTAAATATGGCATGCTTGCTGGGCCTCGTTCATGTGACCAAGAATGAACTGTTTCTTGATTATTATTTAGTAATAAAGTTTCTGACCCAGAATTTGGATTTCCTGCTTGTGGTGTGAAAATTGTATAACCTTCAAAAACTTCTTGCCCTATTAATGAAGTAAATAATATGAAAATTATGGATTGTATAAATGGCATTTTTTATTTTCCTTACTTTGTAAATTTATGCTAATATAGAATGTAATAATTAATTTAACATTATAATTTAGTGTAATAGTATGTTACAAAAAAGTTAGTATTAGTTTTTATGGAAAAAGTGTAACTTAAAGGATGATAAAGATTTCGCTATATAAAAGATTATTGACAGTATATATGATTATTGGCAGGATATTTGGTTCGTGGTTTTCTCCTATCATCACTGGCTTGTTATTATTAATTTTAAGAATTATTGTATTTATAGGGTCTATTTTAGATTTTATTTTATTTTCAAAAATTAGAAAAGGAAAAATAAATAATCCTATCATCATAGTTGGAAATCCTCGTTCTGGAACAACTTTTTTACATCATTATTTAACTTCTCATCATTTAGGAACTGGTTCTCAATTATGGCAAATGTTATATCCTTCTGTTGTATTGCAAAAAATAATTAGGCCCTTTCTTCCATTTTTAGAAAAAATTAGTCCAACACGTCACCACTCGACAGATGCTCATAAAACAAGTTTACAGTCAGTTGAAACTGATGACGCTTCAATTTTATTTAGATATTTAGATGGATTTTTTCTATATGGTTTTCTTTTATCATGGAATCAGAATAATCTATTTGATTGGGTAGATCCAAAAAAACGTGATACCTCTAATAGAGATTTTAATTGGCTTGAATCTATGTGGTTACGTGTTTTAGTATCTAATAATCAAGATCAAATCATTGGGAAATTATTTTCTATTAGTGCTAATATGCCAAAATTTTTAAATCGTTTTCCAAATGCTAAAATTTTATATATGGTGAGAGACCCTTTAAGTGTTATTCCTTCTGGCTTAAGTTTAGTAACTGGCGTACTAGATAAAAAATTTGGTTTTTGGTCTCTTGAAAAAGAAAAAAGAGATATATTTATTAGGAGATTATATGGTGCATTAATTGAGCTTTTAAAGCGTTTTCATGATGATTGGACTACTGGGAAAATAGATAAAAATAAGGTTATGATTGTACATTTTGATAGAATGATGAGCGATTTCGATGGTCTCATGAATGATATAGTTCACTTTATTGATATTGAACCTTCTCAAAAATTAATAGATAACATTAAAGTGACTGCAGATAAACAAAGAAATTTTAAAAGTAAGCATAAGTATGATCTTAGCAAATTTGGTTTAACTGAGCAACAGATTAAAGATGATTGTCAAATCATTTATGAAACATTTTTAAGTGATAATGCAGTTAATTAAAAATATATATTTTATCATTTTAATAACGGGCATTTTTTCTAACATTCAAATTCCTCCATATGAATTAGATAATTGGAATGTGTTAAAGGCATCAAGGCCCTGGATAGGTTATCAAGAATATGATGGATTTCCATGGTGCAGATCAACGGATATTTTCCCTTATTCTATTAAAGAAATTGAATCTTTTATTGGTCAATTTGATACCTATAGCAATACTTTCAGTAGAATGATTGAATCAAACTTAGTTGATACTAATATTGTATATTTAAGAGTAGATTATCCATTATTTTTAAGTGATAGAGATTATATTGTAGAATATAAATCTTTTAATAAAGATAATAATATATTTTATCAATGGAAAGCAGTTGAACATCAAACTGTACCTGAATATGAGGATGCGGTACGCTTAGTTAATGCAGCGGGTGAGTGGGCATTAATTTTTATAACACCCGATTCAACTGAAGTTTCATATAGTTGGAATGGTGAATTATTAGGTGATTTTCCAAGTTTTTCATTACAGTCTGGATGGAAAACAGGTGGAAAGGAAATTATTAATGAATTAAGGTATGCTATTGAGAATCATTATAAATAAATTTTTTTTAATTTCTATAATTATTATATCTACAATATATAGTTATCAATTTGATTATTCAGGTTATTCAAATATATATGCAATTAATAAAACATCTAACAATTCACTTATAAAGCTTCCTTTTCGTTTATTTAGTTATGATTTCTCTATTTCTCAACTGAATGAAAAAGATAATTTTTCCATTAAAGGTAAATGGGGGGTAGAACATAAAATAAAATCTTTTGATAGTAAGGCATCTTTACCAAATATATTGTATGATTTAACTTCCACCCAAAATGTAACTTATAATTCAAAATTTAGAGAATTATATATTAGCATAGTTAATTCTATATCAGAATTAAGAATAGGAAAACAAATACATGCATGGGGGGCTGTAGATGTAAATAGCCCTATCGATGTATTAAATCCTATTGATTATTATTATTTATTTACTGATACAGATGAAACTAAGATTGGGAGGTTCTCTTTTTTATTTGATTTATATTTGAATGATTGGAAATTAGAATTTCTAATTATGCCATGGCATATATCTAATAATATTCCTTCTAGTGATCCACATTTTCCTATTACATTACCTGCAACTGTTGAAGAATATCAATTTTTAGATGATAATAAACAACCAGAAATAGGAGTATATATTCAAAAATCATTCAAGCAGTCTGATTTAACTTTATCTTATTTTTCTGGTTATGATCGTAACTTTAATTTATATGGTGCAAATGTATTTCTTGATGATTTTGATATTAATTCTGTTACAGATACAGTTTTTTCATATAGAAAAACTGATATGACTGCACTTTCATTTGTCGGATTTAATAATGATTTTACTTTAAGGTTTGATTTAGCATATTTTCAAAGTAATTCAGATAATAAATCAATTGATTCAAGAGAATATTTTGGAAGGGACCCTATTAGTGATTTTTTGGATTTTAATAATTTAGCTGCAAATAGCTATTTTAATATATCAGGAGAATACTATCAATTTAATTTACAATTTGAATATATGTTACCTTATGATATTAATTTTACATCGCAATTTTTCAATTATAGACCAATAAAAATTGATGGTAATATTGTTGACATTGAATTAACAAATTTTGAGATTTATTTAGATGGAAGAGATTTCTTTTATCCTGGCCTTGGTACCTCATTAGCTACTTTAACTGAAAGTGCATTAATAATTAATTTAGATAAAACTTTTTATGATGAGCTAGTGGAAATTCAATTGAGTAGCCTAACTGACTTAAAAGACAAAGGTAATTTATTTCAATTAAAATTTGGTTATGATATTTTAGAAAATATGAATTTATCACTTTTATTTTATAGAGGTACAGGTAATAGAGATCAATATCCAGATTATCCTGAAACCGAAGATATCGATGAAAGTTTATTATATCCATTTAATGGTATGGAACAATTTTCACATATACGGGCTCAATTAAAATATTTCTTTTAAAAATATGAATGTTAAAATTACAGGCAGTGGTTATTATATACCAGATAGGATTGAAACAGCAGAGCAAGTTGCTCAAAAAATCAATAAGAATGCAGACTGGATTATATCACACACTGGAGTTCAAAATCGACATATTTCTGATATTGATGTTGATGAAATGGGTGCATTAGCAGCTAGAGATGCATTATCTGGAAGTTCCGAACCAGATTTGATTATTAATGCATCTGGTGTACCAAAACAGACTATACCAGACACCTCAGTATTTATTCAAAAGGCATTAGGATTTAGTGGTACGCCATCTTTTTCTATCCATTCAACCTGCTTATCTTTTTTAACTGCTTTTAATATGGCTTCAAGTTTGATTCATTCAAAACAATATCAGAAAATTTTAATAGTGTCTTCTGATAGAGGGTCAATAGGTAGAAATTTTAATGAGCCTGAGAGTGCTGCTTTATTAGGTGATGCAGCAGCAGCTATAGTGGTAGAACCTAGCACTACAAGTAAAATTCTTAGCCATAAAATGGAAACATGGTCTGAAGGGGCCCTGTTTACTCAAGTACGAGGAGGAGGGACATATAGGCACCCAGATAACCCTAAAACAATTGATAAAGATCATTATTTTACAATGTCTGGTCCAAATGTATATAAAATGGCTCGTAAAAAAGTTTATTATATGATACAAACTATATTGAAAGAAAACAATTTAACAACGAAAGAGATAGATTTTGTTATTCCACACCAAGCATCTAATACTGCTATTCAAGCTTATGTTAAATTTGGTGGCTTCCCAGAACATAAAGTAATGAATATTATTGCTGATTATGGAAATTGTGTATCTGCATCTCTTCCATTGGCTTTATCAATAGCAATACAAGAAAATAAAATAAAACGTGGTGATTTAGTATTAATAATTGGAACAGGTGCAGGGCTTTCTGTATCTGCTTCTTTAATTAAATTTTAATTTTATTTTTGTAGAATAATTTTTTGATTTTGAGTTATTATTCCATTTGTAAGATTGATAAAATATATACCTGAAGGGTACTCTGATCCATCCCATTCAATGTTATAAGATCCTTCTGAAATAAATTTATTATTCATTATTTTTTTTATATTTTTTCCATTTAAATCATATATTGAAACTGAAATATAATCTGAATGAGACACTGTAAATTTGATGTTAGTAATAGGATTAAATGGATTTGGGTACACATGATTTATTTCAAAAGTAAAATCATTAGTAAAATCATTATTATTTAACAAACAATCATTAGCACACGAATCTTCATCTTCACAGCCATTACATATTCCATCACCACATTCACAGTCTTGGCACTCTGTAATTTGAACACTATAGTAATACTGTTCTAAACTAGTATTTAAATGATCACTATTTTCTACACATTCTGGAAGATTTTCACACAGCATGTTCCCCCCAATTGCAAAATAGGGATAACCAAAATAATCATCTTCATTCCAGTTTAAATCTAAAGAACAAAAATTAGTGGGTAATTCAGATAATTGATTATTAAATAGCCATAAATATCCTAAACTGTTTAAATCTGTAAATGAGCTTGGCAACACATTTATTTGATTATAGCCTAAGTCTAAAATATATAAGCTTTCAAGATTACCAAAATTTTCTGGCAAATTTATTAATTGATTATTAGAAATATATAATTGTACTAATGCGGTTAAATTTGAAAAGCTATTAGGTAATTCAGTAATATTATTCCATTCTAAATATAATTTTCTCAGGTCATTTAGATTACTAATACTCTCAGGAATTGTATGAATCTGAGTTTCTACACCATTAAAATAATATCCAGCGACAAGAAAACGTAACCTACCATCATTCCATGTTTGAGTACCTAAATTAAATGCTGTCATTGTTGTATCAAATTCATTTACTAATAAAATATCACTTAATGATTGTAAGTCTCCATCATTAAAACATGTTCCATCATCTTGTATTGTAATATTATCATATTCAGATTCTATATCAGGATAATAAGAATATCCTGGGTCACAGTCTTGTGTAAAAATTAAATTCATAGTTAGCAAGATAAAGTAAAAGGTTAATTTTTTAATTATCATAATATTCCTTTATTTAATTAAAGCTATTTTTTGAGTGATGCTCATATTATTTGCATTACATTTAATGATATATATGCCAGTTGATTGCTCAGCCCCATTCCAATTAAATGAATGAATACCATGATTTAATAATCCAGACCATATATTATCTATTTTATTTCCCTGAATATCATAAATATCTATATTAAAATATTTTGTTTCAGATACAATTAAATCAAAATTTATAATTGGATTAAATGGATTTGGATATGCTGATTCTAAATTAAATGTTAATAATTGTTCACTATTATTATTTAATGTAAGATTATTTATAAATGAGAGAATTAAATCGTCATTAGGTGCTAATCTAAACTGCCCGGATTGACTTTCTAAATCAAATTCATTAAGACTATTTATTAAAGAAT
>CETH01029379.1_pt1 | contig 10891 bp, 12 predicted proteins | sample 361461 | NCBI WGS metagenome assembly CETH01 (sample SAMEA2622695, study PRJEB7988) | marine metagenome | isolation source: saline water (ENVO:00002010), including
CATTCATCAATATATCAATAATTCCACCATATATATCTTTCACTATTGGCGCATTATCACGTCTTTTCAATACAATTCCCATTGATTTTCTTTTACATTTATTTGGATCATGTTCATATAACATTCCAACATATCTCTTCTTGGATAATAAACAAAATGGCATGAATGTTTTCTCATACTCCAAATCATGTGGACCTTTTAAAAATTTTGTTGCTAATTCACCGGCCTCAATTGCCAATTGAATTGTCATTTCTAATGCACGTTTTCCCTTGATTTTATTTCCATCTAAATCCTCTAGATTAAATGACATAAATACAGAATCCGTATCCCCATATACCGCTTCACTCTTCGTACGAACCTTACCATATTTTGTTTCACATATTCTATCACCATAAACATCTTCAATAATCTTCTTTCCATACAACAACAACTTTCTACCTGTTGCCGTTGTTGACGCAGCAATGTCTTTTTCATAAAATGCACTTGTTCTTGCACCACATTGACCATACATTGAATTTGCTGTTACCTTAATACCTAACTGTCTTTTGTCAAATACATTTTTCATATAATCATCATATGTATCTTCCACACTTAACACATCATCATTGTGTACCTCTTGAACACCATACTTTTCAGTTGTTATAATATAATGTGTATCTGTCTTTTTTAATAATCCAATAATTTCCTCATTACGTGTTTTTATTGTTTTGTATTTTGCCTTTTTTCTTGTTGATTTCCTTGCTGCTAATAATTCTGTTAAAATATCTGGTAAAATTGCTTTTCCATCTGGAAATTGTGCAAATCTACATGTTTTATATCCTACTTTTATTTTTACTTCTTTTTTCTTTTCACTTTCCCGTTTCCATTCATACGTATCATATGTTACATCCACATATTTATAATCTGGTAAATTATCATACTCATCCGTCCCTGTCTTTTTTATTAATTTACCATTTAAATCATATTCTTTTGTCCATACTTTACTATCATGTGAAATATTTTCACTAATCATAGAACTAGGATATAGTGATGAATAATCAACTACCGCTATTGGATTATCTAAATATAAATCACATTTTGGTGGTAAACAAATTGCACCTTCATATGAACCATCATTTTCTACTTTTTCTAATACAGGCATTAGTGTATTCTTTTTTCTACATTCCTTTGCTAAGAAACTAAGTAACTTAATACCTTGTCCTCTCATTACAATATAATCTATTGGTACACTACATACATTTGCTATTTCAATAAATCCAGTTAAAATATCATTTTTCCTAAAAATATGATGTACTAAGTTACAATCCTGAAAACAATATTTTGCAATTACTGCTCTATCCTTTGCATCACCATTTGTTAATCTAAAAATATCTTGCGGTGTTACATCATCTTTTGCTAGACCCCATCTTATCTTTTTTCCTTCTTCAAACTCCAATATTTCACCAACCTTAAACCATCCTTCTAATTCGTTCATTTCTGTAACTTTAAATTTCTTTTTACCATTGTGTTTATATGAATCAGATGAATGTCCTATTAATTCAAAACTAACATAATTATGTCTTTGTAAACCTGTTAAATTATAACTTTTGAATTTTGTTTCATTTTCATTATGTTCTACATTTTTAATATAATCTCCAATAAAATGACTAGCTACATAGTCTAACTTATATGATGGTAAATTTACTTCTCTTCTAAAATGATTGTATAAATCTATTTGAATTCTACCTTCCATTGTAATATACTTTAAATCATGTGTACCACTAGCTATTCTTATTTGTTTTTCAGCTAATCTACTTTTTGTTTTTTTATTTCTTGAAATTTTCATAAACTCATCTACACACCCCAATTCTTCTGCTCTTGTATACATAAACACATAATCAAAACCAAATATATTATATCCTATAATTATATCAGGATCTTCTTTTTGAATAATTTTTTTCCATCCTATTAATAATTCTTTTTCTGTATTATAAGATTCTATTATACTATTTGGTACATCCGTTGTATCTTCACAACTGTTTAATACTACACAATGATTTAAATAAGGTTCTACATCACCCATTTTTAAAAATGTTGAACCTATAAATGTACATTTATCACCTTCTAATTCTGGTAACAATACATCACGTACTATGCCTTTTCTTTCCATAGCCACAATTAATTTATCTGGATGTCTATCTAATGCCCTATCTAAAATAGCTAGTTTATCACCAGAATCAAATTTATAATTTAAACAAAACAAAATATCCTTTTTAAATATTATTTGTGGACCTACTGGATGCCACTTTTTTTTTCGTGCTACTATTTCTTCCTCATCATCTTCATCATCTAACCTTTTTTCCTTTTTACTTGCTTTTGCATTCTTTTTTAACAATAATCCTAATGTGTATTTTGGTTTACCTTCATCGTCTATTTCCAATAAATTATCTAATATATTATTTAATTTTTCTTTTGTTATTGGCCTTTTTGTATATACCTTACTTATTCCTTCCACCTTTTCAAATTCAAAAGCAGCAAATACTAACTTTTTAAATAATTGTTTCTTTCCATATCTATCTATTTTTGATATTGTAGATTTATTTTTATTCCAATATGTAATTATTTCTCCTAACATTTTTCTATACGTTTTTCTTGCTAATGGAAAGTCACCATGACTTGAACTTGCCTCAATATCATAACTACATATTTTATATGGTACTGGCGTTTCCTTATTTCTTAAAGGTATTACATTTTTATAATTTACACTATATTCATATTTACAAGTTGTACTTTTCCTTTTTATTTTTTTTTGTTTTCTTATTTCTACCCAACCCGATGGACTTATATCTTGTATATGGAAAAATCTTAATAATGCCGGTAATTTTGCTTCATATAATTCTATTTTCTCTTTCTTGTATTCTAATCCACCTTCAATTAGTCTTTTCTTTTTAAAACTATCCGCATTTTTATACCATAAATTTTTTATTATATTATAGCAACTTGTATTACCAAATACTAACTTTAAAAATTTATATTTTTTACCACAATCAAAACCATATAATGTTTTACTTTCTACTATTTTACATTTTCTTTCCAATAAAAATTCCTCATTTTCTGATTCATAATTTATCTTTTCCTCGCTAAATTCATTAAATGTTACATCAATGTCTAAATTTTTATACATTTTTTTTAATTCTCTTAATTTTAACTCTTTTTTCAAAAATTTTATGAAATTCATTTTTTTTAATGTACCCCAATTTTTATCTACTTTTACATAAAAGAAAGGTGTAAAACCATTTACCATAACACTATATGTTTCTCCTTCTTTATTTAAACCAAATACTTGCATTTTAAACTTTTCATCTTTATTATTTTTTACATTAAAGTCCACCAACCGTAGTTTTATGCTCATTTTGTATAATATTATATAAATGAGTATATAAATTTAAATCAATTTTTATTTTGAATTCATTAACATACATATTCCTGTTATCATAAATAATAACGCAATTACCTTTCTTATTGTTATTTTTTCACCAAAAATTATAAAACCAAATATTGTTAATATTATTATTCTAATTATTGATAAAGTTGGAGCTAATCTTGATATTTCAACTAAAGGCATTACATTAAATATCATAATAATTGCGCCTACTACAAAAATAGATGTTAAAATTAAATATACCCATTCTATTTTATTTAATCCCTTTAAATCTTTCTTTATTTCTTTCGCATTTTCTGTCATAAAAATATAACTAAATAATATAATTGAAATTAATACTGATTCTGCTACTATTATTGATTTATTATTCATTTTTTTTATATTTATTATTTTTTTACGAATTAACCAAGAACCTGATTGTAAAAGAGATATTATAATTAATAAAAAAAAAATTGAATGATTCATATATAATTTACTTAGAAAAATATATATAAAAATATAAAATGACAGATTATTCTTTTATGAAAAGCGGTTTTGATAATCTTGAAACACAAGATGAAACTCTAGAAAATGTTGGTAGTGTTGTTATGACATTCATGGAAAATGCTATGAAAAGCGCAGATATTTATGTTAAACATGCTAAAAGAAATTCTATTACTCCCGAAGATATTAAAAGAGCCTTAATGTTAGAGGTCTTCTTAATGAAAAATAGACCTAATATGTTAGAACAATGTGAAACTATGAAAACACGTATTAAAGAAATTATTAGAGATGAAATGGAAAACGGCGAAGAAGTTATTATTGGTGAGGAAAAAGAAGAAGAAGATGAACCTTTCACGCTAAGTACATGTCGTTGTGCTATATGTAATTGTTTCAATACTATTTATACACGATGGGAAGGATTTACTCCAGAATTACCCATGGAAAAAATACTTTTAAAATCTATTAATGCTATTCATACTGAAACTTAACAATCGCATAATTTTATATTTGATGGTATACTTTTATACTTTTCAATACATATATACTCATATTCACCACATTTTTTACAATTACTTCCTCGCAATACTGTTGTTTCATTTGGCCAATAATTCCAAATTGGAAATCCTAATGTCCAATTTTCCATTTTTTCACATGCTTCCGCTGAATCTTTATATCCTTCTCCCATATTATGGTCATAACCCATTTTTCTAGAACAAGCATTTTGTATTAAAATATTTATTAATCCCTTTTTTATACCCATTTCTTTTATAAAATTCATTTTTCTCATATTATAAAATATATAATCTTTCAAAATATATATTAATTCATCTGGTAAATTAATTTTATTTATATATATTAACTTTTTTATTGGTTCTATAAAATTATTTTGTCTCCATTTTTTTAACATATTAATAAAATATATTAAAATTATCGTTTTAATATATTTATTATGAAAATTGGTTTAGTAGGTAGAATGTGTTCTGGTAAAACTTATGTTGGTAATATTTTATCTAGAAGATGTGCTTTAAAAAAATTTGCTTTTGCTGATAAAGTTAAAGAAGTTGCAAAAGATTTATTTAATATGAAACATAAAAATCGTGAATTATTGCAAAAAATTGGTCAATCTATGAGAATTATTGACCAATATGTTTGGATTAATTATTTACTTTATAAAATTAATGATGAAGATAGAGTTATTATTGATGATATTAGATATCCTAATGAGCTTCAGGCTTTGCAAGAAAGAGGCTTTTTTATTATTAAATTAGTTGTTGATAAAAATGTTCAAAGAAAAAGACTTATTGAAACTTATCCTAATAATTATCAAGAACATTTGGATAGACTTAACCATGAATCTGAAAGTTATATTGACCAATTAGAATGTGATTATGAAATCAATAGTGATGAAAATGTTATTGAAAATATTATGAAATGTATTGACCCTTATTACGGTAAATCATTACCTTCTTCTTCTACCCTTAGTGCGTCTATGTTTTCTACGTAATTTGCGCTTCTTTCTAGTTCTTTTGGTGGATTTTCCACCCCTTCTTGTTCCTCTTTTTTTTCCCGGAGTTAAACCACTTGGACTACGAACTATTCCTCTTTTTCTTGTTTTTTTTGCTGGTGATAATCTGGTTACCCAATGATTAGGGTCGGGTAGTTTACCAGTTTTCTTCAAGTGCCATTCTTCAAATACTGTGAGTTTTTCTACACTATCACTTGGTGATTCTAATGATTGCATTTTCATTACATCAACTGGTCTTCTTCCTATTTTCTTATGTTTAGGTGATACTGTTCTAGGAATAATTACTCCCCTTTTTTTTCTTATAGTCTGAGGTGCTAATCTTATTGAAGAATCTACATTATGATCTCTAAATTTATCTTTTGAAACTATTCTTACACCTTTTATACAATTTTTACAATCTCTACCGATTGGAAAATGATTTTGATATATTTTTAACAATTTTGCATAATGTATTATTTGCATATCATCAGGACTAAAATGTCTTATACTACTTTCTAAATGAGATGCAAAACTCCCATCTAAAGGTATTATAAATCTTTTTATTTTTTTATTTTTTTTTTTACTTCTTTCTGGATTCCATACATTCAAAAATTCATCAACTCTATTTTCTTTATATAAAAATATTATTGGTATTCTAACAGGACTGTTACCATCAATAAAAAAATTATCTTTTTCAAAATCATTATATGCTTGTATAACTCTTTCTGCACTCCATACACGACTTTTTGTGCGTCCTATATTTTCTGAATCTAATAAGTATATTTTTATACCTCTTAAAGAATCTAAACCAAAATACTGTCTTAATTCATGTATTTTCATACGCATTAAGTTAAATCCATCCTTTAAAGTTATTTTATCTTTTTGTCGTAAATTTATTTGTTTATTTAAATATTTATTTATTTTTTTATTCAATAATTTATTACTCATATATAATATAATTACATAATTATATTATTTATCATTTTTTTCGTTTTGTTTTTCGTTTTTTTCTTCTCTTTGTTCTTTTTCTACCACCATGGATGTTAGCTTGTCTTTTTGCGTTCGGTAATAATTTTTTTTCAAAATATTCTGCTGTCTCAAAATTAGTAGGTCTGAGACCTATATCAGGTAGAAATGGATTTCCTTCTCCACCACTGGGAAATTTAAGTGTTATATCTCTTTTTACGTTATCCCAATCTTCTTGTGCTCTCTTAACATAAAATGCTTGGTCTGCCTCTCTTCTTTTTTGTTCTTTAGCGGCATCTTGTTCTTCTTGTATTTGTTTACTATCTAGTAATTGGAAACCGTCATCTGCTGCTTTCTGCTGTTCTTCTTGTGTTACAGATTGTACCTTTTGTCCACTTTGTTGTTTTTCTGCTATTTCCCTAAGAGTATCACTAGTAGAACTAGAACTACCAAATCCGAAGAAATCTAATAATCCTGCTCCTTTTTGTTTACGTCTTGTCTTTTTTCTTTTTTTAGATTTCCACTTCTTTGCTGTTTTTGCAAATACCGCCTGTTTTAATAACTTTAATTCTCTTTTATTTTTTGTTTTACCCTTATACTTCTTAATTACATATCTTGCATACTTTTGTACACTCATTTTTTTCTTTTTTGCCTTTCTTGTAAATACACCCCTCATTTTGGGATTAATTCTTATTTTTCTTCTACTCCTTTTTTTATTTTTTTTTCTATTACCTCCTTTATTTTCTTTCTCTCCCTCTTCATTTATTAATACAACTAATTGATCGAGACTCGTCAAGTTTTTATTATAAAATTGTCGTATTCTCTGGTTCTCCCCCACCGATAAAGCTGATTGGTATGTTTCTAATAAATCATCCAAAGTTTCTAATTTTAATTTAAATATAAACCCTATTCCTTTCTTTTCTTTCAGATTTTTAGAATTAGGATCTTCTAATATTTTTTTTACTTTTTTACCCGAATTTTGTATCTGTTGCGCCACCGTCATGATTTGTCGTTGATGGTCAGGAACAGTAATTGGGCTAACTTTTGGTGGTGCTATATGTACAGGCTGAGCTGATGGAAAACCATCCATTGGAAATTGCGTTTCAGTGTCACTTGCTGCCGAAGAAGATTGTTCTTCCTTTGCTTCCTTTGCTTCCTTCATTTTCGCCATTTGCTTGCGCGTTTCTGCTTGCATTTGCTCTATAGACGGGTGGACTTGTGGATTTAAATCGGCGATTCCACCTACCGCTTGAGGTAAATGCGCTTCCCATGGTGTTTCACTCATATTATATATATTAAACAACGATTATAAAATATTTGTTTAATATTTTTTTCTAGTTCTTTTTCTCTTTCTTTTTCTTCCTTTTTTTCTTGTTCTTTTTCTTGTTCTCTTTTTAAAAGATTTTCCGAAGAAAAATTTAGATACTACCTTTTCTAAATTACCGTCTTCTTCCCAATTAATATTTAACTCTTTTCCTTTACCATTTATATAAGTTTTTATTGTTGGATAACCATTTACATTACTAGATATGTTTGCTCTTTCTCTAAAGTCTGAATAAATCATTACTATTGTTCCTTTGTTTTTTAATTTCTTTTCCATTTTCTTCCATATTGGTTTTAAATTTTGACAATGACCGCACCATGTTGCAACAAACGCAACTACCATTTTACCTTTCTTATCCATTTTATTAAATTTTTTTAATTTTGCTTCACTATTTACATGTATGATTGGCATATATATTAACAAAATAATATAAATAATAAAAAAACTTTTAATATTTGTATATATTAATATGAAATTATATGTTGCATTTGTATTTTTTATTTTTGGTTTATATTTTTGTTTAACTTATTCACATAAAGATTTAATTGAACAGTTTGAAAACAAACCTGACCCAAATATACCAGAAAAATGTTATAATTTATTGGTACAAAAGGGTGATGAACTTCATTTAGTAAATACTAAAAAAGCTATTATTCCTGGAGTTAATCCAATAAAATTTAAAGATTTAGGTGATTATATTCTTTATCTTAAATGGCAACAAAAAATGGGTATTGATTGTCCTGTTTTATTTTTTAGAACTACATATGATACACAAGGTAAAGTTGGATATAGATTATTAGACGACCCTTTAAATCCACAAGGCGGTGTTAAAAGTGAATTACTTCATTCTAAAGGATTGAAGTGGCGTGATGAACTTTTAGACGCATCAACCGAAGGTACTTTATTTAATAAAAATCAATATGCTGGATTTGATCCACAAGATCAACATATAGGTGATAATACAATTTTAGACGAAAAGCATATTACCGGAGGAAGATGGAATCCTATGCAAAGTGATTGGGATGGAATTAAAACTAGTACTAAATATGCAAAGACAATAGAAAAATCTAGAACTAGAAGTGTTGATGATTTATTAAATCCAATACATGATAATAAAAAATTTAATAAAGATAGAATGTTAGTACAAGATACTATGTTGAAATCAAAAAATACAAGAAATATGACTAGAAGAAAACAAAATGATTTAAACACTGAAAATAATGAAAAAAATAAAGTTATTAAAGAAGCATTGAAAAAAAATAATATGTAAACTTTATATAAATGAATAATGATCTAAGTGGAAATTATTTTTATCAATTAAAGGGAGCTAATTCTTCAGGTGATTATTTAACATTAAAAAAAGCAAGATATATTTATAATACTCATAAAAGTAATGTAAAGATTAATTCTACACCAAACCAGAGAGGCCAACCATATAAAAAGGGTAATTCTCATAGTAGATTATTATTATATAATAAAGGATATTTACTGGAAACCGCTGATTGTAGTGGAAGTTTATACCCATATAGAAATGCAGAACAATTGGGTTCTAAAAGAAAGAAAATAATAGCTAAAGGTACATTAAGCGGAACAATGACACTTTCTACTGATGCATCATCTATTGACAATTATTATAAAGGTAAACTAATAAAATGCATAAGAACAGACACTCACGCCGGAGACTCGACTACAAAAACACAAACTAGAAATATTAAATCATATAATGGCACAACTAAGGTTTTTACTGTAACTTTTAATTTCAAAACTCCTGTACCAGATGAAGGAGATTCCTATGAAATTTTTCTTGGTGATAACGGTTCTTTAACATTTTAAATATACTTAAAATCATTTTTAATTATTATATTAAAAATGACTGAAACTAATAAAAAAACCGAAGAGACTTTTAATAAAAATGTTGAAAGACTTAATAAACAAGTTGAAGAAACTATGAAAAAAGCATTTTTTGATTTATTAGAACAAAAGGTTGCTTCTAATCCACCTGATTATAATTGGCTTACTAGACTATATACTGAAATTAGGGATAAATTAACAAAACTTTTAAAACCTACTTCAAAATTACGAAAACATATACTAGAACAAATGGACCCAGAGTTTTTTCACCAATTAATTTCTAATAATGTATTTGAACCTAAAAGTTTTTATGCGTTAATTTGTTTTGTATTTGAACAATGTAAAGCATTGGGTTCTCCTGGTAGAGATAAAGAAACAGATGAAAAGTTAAAAGAAATTTTAGACCATTTTGATTCTGGAAATGCCACTTTTGCTACCTTAGTTCCTATGTTTATTAAAAATGCCAACTATTGTATTGACAATATATATTTAGACATTCAAAATTTACAAAAACAAATTTCTAATTAATATATAAATATATATGACAGAAAAAAGCATATCATATATCCCCATACTGACTGAGGAGGCGGAGGAGGCGGCGGAGGAGTTGGCCGCCGCTGCCCTCGCTGATTCGTCCTCGTCTTCGTCTTCCGTCCCCTCTTCCTCCTCTTCTTCTTCCTCATCCTCCTCTTCTTCCTCCTCATCCTCTTCTTCCTCCTCCTCGTCCAAGTCCGCCGCCGCAGACGTGGATCCAATAATGAAATATAGAAGAAGTAGAATAAAGGGGGAGCTATTATCATTTAAATTTAAATTAAAACATCTCACAGGTCGCAGCGATGACAATGGTGATGTAGCTGATATTGATATTGCAATTGGGAGTGATGGACATGGAGATGAAGACCCTACAAATATATATTTATCACGAGTAGATGTAGACCCAAAATGGCAGAGACATGGATTATGTAAAATGTTATTAACATATTGTTTAAAAATGGCGTATAGAGAATTAAGAAAAGTATATGGTTTAAGGTTTACTGATGTAAAATTAAGTGGGAATGTAGAAATATTTACAGAAACAAAAGCACATTTTTACGCAGCAAGAGAATGTTATATTGAATCATTTAAAAATATAGGATTTAATGTGGTGTATGTAGGTGAAATAGAAATGACAGAACCTTCAAATTGGTATTCCCAAATAATTATATTTGAAGAAGGGGAAGAACAAAGCGAATCTAAAGCGGGTCCTGAAGTTGAAATACCTGTATTTGGGGATCATTTCTTGAGAAATATTGGTGGAAGAAAAAGAAAAACAAGAAAAAAACGCAGAAAAAAAAAAATAAAT
>CETH01180950.1_pt1 | contig 10886 bp, 9 predicted proteins | sample 361461 | NCBI WGS metagenome assembly CETH01 (sample SAMEA2622695, study PRJEB7988) | marine metagenome | isolation source: saline water (ENVO:00002010), including
TCAAATAATAATTTGAGATTAATTATTGTTGGGGACACAGATAATGAATATGGGGAAAATTTAATTTCTAATAATATTGATCAAATAGAAAAAGAAAAAATAATTTTTACAGGAAAACTTCTAAATGTCCATGACTATTTATCGATTGCCGATGTTTTTGTTTTACCAACTAATAATGTGGGCGAGGGATCACCAGTTGCTTTGTTGGAGGCCCTAGCTAGCGGAGTAGCATCTATTGGAAGTAAGGTTCCTGGTATAAAAGATATATTAAGCCCATTCCAATCTAATTTGTTTGATCCAAATAATAGTTCAGACCTCACAAAAAAGTTAAAAAAACTACTAAAAAGCAATAACAATGAGCTAGTAAAAAAACAATTATCACATATCACCAAAAATTATAGCATTGCAATCGAAACATCAAGACATGAAGAAATATATCAGTCTGAAATTGGTAGTTAATTGAATAATTTAGATAAAGAAATAGTAAGTGATATTGATATTCAATCTATTTCCCAATGGATAGCTACCGGCTTTTTTTTTGATGAAAAATATTTTTCTCTAAAAAATTGTTTACCTAGAAATGTAAAGCATCCCGATATAAAATGGCATTATGCTCCTTCAAAAAGAACTTATGAAGAGACGCTGAAACAATTTTCTGTTAATTTTGAAAAAATTATCTCCAAAACTTATAATAATTGCAGAATAGTTTTACCTATCTCGGGTGGCCTTGACTCAAGGACATTAGCTTGTGCTTTAATGGGTAAAAAAAATGTTATATCATTTTCATATGAATTTGAGGGCGGCCTAGAGGAAACACAATACGCAAAAAGGATTGCTGAAATTTGTGGCTTTGAATTTCATTCATTCAAAATACCAAATGGTTATATTTGGGACGAAATCAGTCAATTATCAAGCATAACAAAATGTAAGACAGAATTTACACATCCAAGACAAATGGCCGTTATGGAGGAGGTCTCATCATTTGGAGATATTCTAATTTCTGGATCAATGGGAGATTTATTATTCGATAGTTTTGATATTCCAGATACTAGTACTCCAAATGCAATCTTGAATTACATTATGAGCATTATTTGTAAGCCTGCGGGAATAGAGCTTTCTGAAGATTTATGGGAGCACTGGAAATTAGGAGGATCTTCTGTTAACTCGATTCGATTGATTTTAAAAAATAAATTAGAAGCCCTCTCAATATCTAATCCAGCAAGTCTTATTAGGGCATTTAAAATTGAGAACTATGTGCAAAATTGGACTAATGTAAATTTAGATGTTTTTTCAAATTATATAAAAACCTGTGCCCCATATCACGATGAATTGATGTGTGAATTTGTCTGCACTATACCCGAGCAATTTCTTAAAAATAGGCAAATTCAAATAGACTATATAAAGAGCATGTCGCCAGAATTAGCATCAATACCTTGGCAAAAATATGATCTAAATTTGTATAGATACAAATATTTCAATTCAATTTATTTCCCGAAAAGAATTTTTAGATATGCAAACAGATTTATAAAAGAAAAATTCCTCCTAAGGGAACCACTTGTTGAAAGAAACTGGGAAATACAATTTTTAGGTGTTGATAATAACAAAGAACTTGAGTACTGGCTTTTTGATAACCCCATCCTCCACAAAATCATCTCAAAGGGATTAGTAAAAAAATATTATAATAAATTTAAAAAAGTTGATATGGTAAAGTATAGTCATGCTATCAGTATGATTTTAACATTATCGGTTTGGTGTAAGAAGTTTTGGAAAAAAAAATAAAAGTTGCCATCTACTCAGGTATTGTACCTTCAACAACCTTTATTGAAAATCTAATTAAAGGATTATCAAAAAGTGGACTCGAAATTTATATTTTTGGCAAAAAACGCTCATCGTCAATAAAATATAAGCCAAACGTTAAATATGTACTGGTTCCAAACAAGCGGTTAAATAAAGTAGGATTTGTACTTAGCCAGGCTATTTTTTTGGTAATTAAAAATCCAAATAGGTTTTTAAAATTAATGTCCTATTATAAATCTAATTTAGAGGCTCATCATGGAAATAAAATAAATTGGTGGATTAAAATATTACCCGTTGTTAATAATCTTCCGGACATATTTCATATCCAATGGGCAAAATCCTTGGAAGAATGGATTTTTTTAAAAGAAATTTTCGATATAAAAATTGTTTTAAGCCTCAGAGGATCCCATATTACTTATTCACCTTTATCAAATGAAAGTTTGGCAAAAAGTTATATAGCACTTTTTCCAAAAGTAGATTGTTTTCATGCTGTGTCACAGTCGATTGCCGCTAAGGCAATTAAATATTTATCCATAAAAAAAGATATAAAAGTAATATATACAGCAGTAGACATTGAAAAACTTGATCAATTTAAGAGACGTAATCGCAATATTAATAAAGAATTTCGGTTTCTTTCAGTAGGGAGGTATCATTGGATAAAAGGTTACCAATATGCATTAACAGCCTTAAAATATTTATTAGATGATGGTTACAAATGTGATTACACAATCATTGCAGAGGGTAAACCATCAGAGGAAATATTATATTTAACTAATTATTTTGATTTAAAAAAGCATGTCAACTTTATTGAATGTAATCACCAGCAAGAAGTCTACCAGCATATGAAGATATCAGATGGTCTTTTGCTCCCGAGCGTAGAGGAGGGTATAGCAAATGTAGTCATTGAGGCAATGTTCATTGGCCTTCCAGTCATAAGCAGTGATCTTCCGGGAATGAGGGAAATAATTGCAGATGAGAGCAATGCAATGCTATTTCAGAATCGAAATTCAAAAGATTTAAAGTTCAAAATGAAGAAGATTATTGAACTTAAAAAAGAAGAAAAAGACAAAATAGTTAGGAACGCTAGAAGATCAATCAAAAAAAACCATAGTTTGGATAGGCTTAGTATTAAAATGAAAGAATTGTATACTAACTTAATTTAAAAGAGTCTAAATAAGTAATGAGATCAAGAACAACATTTAAAAAATTATTTAAAAATTCTCTTAGAAAAGGATACTCTGGTGAATGGCTTGACCTTGGTCATTACCTTGTATCAGAAACCTTGAATATTTTTCCTATTATGAGACCAAATAAAAAAAAGCTAAAATGCCCGCTGTGCAATAATAGTGAAAATCAATTTGTCCATCTTGGAAACAAATTAGGCATTAGTTGGAATGTAGCCTGTCCAAACTGTGATAGTAGATCTAGACATAGAGGCTTGTTTTTTTTGTACAATCGCTATCTTAATACACCAGATCAAATTAGAATATTACATTTCGCGCCGGAGGAATCATTTCTATTATATTTTAAAAATATAGGACCTCACTATTACAAAACAACAGATTTTAATATGGCTGGCGTTGATTTTCCTAATGAGGATATCCAAAGCCTTAAATTTGATGATTGCTCATATGACATAGTCTTAGCTAATCATGTACTTGAGCATGTTGAAAACGATGACCTTGCATTATCAGAAGTTGCAAGAATTTTAAACAAAAATGGTAAAGCTATTTTTACTATACCAGGAGACTGGAGAAGGGCTGAAACAAAAATATTTCCCAATCTTGACCTTAATGGGCATTACAGGGATTATGGTTTGGATATAATTGATTTGATGAGAACTATCTTTTCAAAAGTACAGGTATGCAATTTATTTCAATTCGATGGTAATAAACATGCCATAAAGAAAGATGAAAAAGCATTTATATGCATAAAATGAAAATCGGTTTAGTATTATCTCATGTGCCAGGCATATCTGAAACCTTTCTTGTTTCCAAGATAATTGGACTTCAAAAAGCGGGTCATAAGGTTATACTTTTCGCAAATGGCGAATTAGAAACTAAAATCTGTGAAAAGATAAGTCACCCGACTTCATCAAATAATAAGTTTATTATGTTCATCTTGGCATCTTGGGCATTTATAAAGTTAGGGTTAATGTGCCCATTTGTAATTATAAGATTTTTGCGATCAGAGGTAAATGATGGTAAAACCTTTAATCAATCTTTAAAAAACGCCTATTTTAATAATCATATTTTGTCCTATCAATTGGATTGGATACATTTTGGGTTTATTACTTGTGCAATTGATAGAGAAAATTTAGCCCATGCAATAAAAGCAAAAATGGGTGTCAGCCTTAGAGGTTACGATATTTGTATCTATCCATTAAAAAATCCATTATGTTATTCAAATATTTGGGGAAAAATTAATAAAGTGCATGCAATATCGAATGACTTGATTGATGCCGGTGTAAAAATGGGTTTTTCAAAACAAAATTCATTTAAAATTATAAAGCCTGCTATTAACGTAAAGGTTTTTGAAAAAATGAAAAAAAATCATAAAAAAGTAGGTGAGATCAAGTTTTTAACAATAGCTAGATTGCATTGGAAAAAAGGTTTAGAGGATACGATTCAGGCATTGTCCATAATAAGAGACAAAGATATATCTTTTTGTTATGATATAGTTGGTGATGGCCCTGAATTAGAAAGATTAGTTTTCGTAGCTCATGATTTGGGTTTGAATAAAAATATTAATTTTATTGGATCAATACCTCATTATAACACTATTTCGTATTATAGGAGTTCAGACATTTATTTACAATACAGTTTGCAAGAGGGTTATTGCAATGCAACGATTGAGGCACAATCTATGGGTTTGATTACTATAGTTTCTAATGCTGAGGGGCTAAAGGAAAACGTTGGAAATGCTAATTTGGTTGTTGAGAGAAGAAATCCAAAATTACTTGCAGATAAAATTATTAATGTGATTGAAAATTGGAGTTTTTATTCAAAATTAGTTGTTGATTCTAGGAAAAGGATTGCAGCAGAGAATAATATTGATTACCAAAACAGAGAATTTCTTGAGTTTTATGATTAACATTTAATTAATAAAAAATAAGAATATGATAAGAAAAGACAAAAATTTTGATTTATGTGTCATTGGTGGCCTCGGGCATGTAGGGTTACCACTTAGCATTAAATTTGCCGAAAAAGGATTAAAGGTATGTGCATACGACATCAATAAGAGTGCCATTGATATGATTAAAAAAGGCAAGATGCCTTTTATTGAATATGGTTCTGAGGAACTTTTATTAAAAAATATTGAAAATAATAACCTAATTTTCACAGCCAATCCAAAATACATATCTAACTCAAAAATAGTGATGGTTTGTATCGGGACACCAATAGATGAATATTTGAATCCGCAGATCCAAAAATTCTTGGATTCATTAAACGAATTAAAGACGTATTTTCATAATGACCAAGTTATTATAATTCGCAGTTCTATTTTTCCAAAAACATGTCGACAAATTCTGGAATTGCTTGGTAGTGAAAAGAAATGGCATCTTGCATATTGCCCTGAGCGAATAGTCCAAGGACATGCAATTCGTGAATTAGAGGAATTACCCCAAATTGTTTCTGGATACACCAAAAATGCTATTGCTAGGGCAACAGAATTATTCACCCTATTGACACCAAAAATTGTAAATGCTAAAGTTGAAGAGGCTGAACTAGCAAAATTGTTCTCCAATGCATGGCGTTATATAAAATTTGGAATTGCTAATGAATTCTATATGATTGCAGATGATTATGATCAGGACTACGCTAAAATATTAAAAATTATGAAGCAGGATTATAATAGAAATTTTGAACTACCGACAGCAGGCTTTACTGCGGGGCCATGTTTATTGAAAGATACAATGCAATTGTCAACGTTTTACAAAAATAGATTTCTGCTTGGCCAAGCTGCGATGAGTGTAAATGAGGGATTGCCAAATCACTTGGTTGAAAACTTAAAGAGAGAAATTGACATCAGCCAAAAAACGGTGGGGATTTTGGGCATGGCCTTCAAGGCTGATATAGATGATATTAGGGGTTCATTATCATATAAGTTGAGAAAAATATTGGTTTTTGAAGGAGCAACAGTTTTATGCGCAGATCCCTTTGTAAAAGATTCAACGTTTTTACCCCAAACCGATTTATTGCAAAGATCAGACATAATCATAGTGGGTGCACCCCATTCTTCCTATGCTGAGTTAGTTATAAAAGATAAGTTAGTGGTGGACATATGGAACATTATCAAAAATGAAAATTTAAATTCTACGTGAAATCTATTGTAATAACTGGTGCTAGCGGATACTTAGGACAAGAGTTGCTGAAAAAACTTAGTGATGTATACGAAGATTATGAAATTTTTGCGCTGTTTAGTAACAATCCAATTAATCAATTTAAAGATAACATTATACCAATAAAGGTAAATTTATCAAAAGCAAATGAATATCATAAACTTCCTTTAAAATTCGATAAACTAATACATCTTGCCGGTGATAAAAGAACCTTTCTTAGTGGCGAACAGGGCATCAAGCAATTTGAGTACAATTTAAATCTAACAAAATTAATGGTTAAATATTTAAAAAATTCAAATTGCAATTCTATAGTTTTTGCATCAAGTGTATACATATATTCTGGAACAAGTAATATTCCATTCGATGAGGATAATATAACTATGCCAAACGATTACCTTGGGTTGAGTAAGCTAGCCAGCGAATTATTTCTTAAATCTCATACCTTGAAAGGTAATTTAAAAACTATTTGTTTAAGAATATTTACTACCTACGGTTCTCAATTGAACAATAAACAATTTGTCAGTAATTCCATCCATAGATTAAGAAGTAATTCCAGAAAAGAAACATTTTTTAACCCACATATTCACAGAGATTTTATTCACATAAATGATGTTGCGATGGCTTTTGTTAAATCTCTTAATTTTTTAAATAAAAAAGATGAAACCTATTTTAACTCGATTAACGTTGCTACTGGTAAAAGTACCACAATCAAAGATTTGATTATGGAGCTAGTTGATTTTATAGATACTAATAAGGAAGTCGAGTTTGCCAATGGTTCTCATTATATAAATGACACTGATCACTTTGCGAAAATCAAAAAAATGAGTAGTATATTTAATTGGAGTCCCAAAATTAAATTAAGTCATGGCTTAGGAGAGTTATTGAAGAGCAATGGATAGAGAAAATATAAGAAAGAGAATTGCCAAGTTGGTCAAAGACTTTTATAAAGACCCTGTAAAACGCAATAGGAACTTATTACCCATAAGCGACCTCTTCTATGGGCATGAGGAAGTAAATGCCGCCCTCGAAGCTTTATTAGACGGATGGATATCTCAAGGAAGAAATGTGCAACATTTCGAGAGTAAGTTCTCAAAGAAGATCGGAACGGAATTTGGAGTTGCCACCAACTCGGGTTCCTCGTCAAATCTTGTTGTTCTTAGTGCTTTGAAAAGTATTTATGGATTAAATGAAGGTGATCAGGTAATTGTCCCAGCCTCTACTTTTGCAACAGTTTCTATGCCAGTCATACAAGTTGGATTAACACCTGTTTATGTAGATATTAATAGACATACCTTAAATATTGATACAAAAGAATTACAAAAGGCAATTAATGATAAAACAAAAATTGTAATGCCAGTTCATACTCTTGGTCTTCCTTGCGATATGAAAATAATTATGGAAATTGCTAAAAAAAATGATTTAATAGTATTCGAAGATTGTTGTGAGGCCCACGGTGCATCGATTGATAAAAAAATGGTAGGAAGTTGGGGGAATGTATCTACTTTCAGCTTTTTTGTTGCTCATAACATGACTACAGGAGAAGGTGGTATGATATTAACTGACGATGAGGATCTTTATCTAAAATGTAAATCAATTAGGGAATTTGGGCGAATCAAAGTCAAAGAAGAGCCAAAAAGTATATACTATAGTGATGAGATATTAAAAGATTATGATCGTAGATATGTTTTCTCTGATTTAGGATACAATATGCGTATGACAGATATTTGTGCAGCACTCGGAATTGAACAAACTAAGAAACTTGATGATATGAATAGAATAAGGTTAAGAAATGCAAATTATTTGCGAGAAAATTTTATAATGCATTATAGTCAATTTTTTGAAGTTCAACCCATAAACGAAAACTATATACATAGTTACTATACATTTTCTTTCACACTTACTGAGGATTGTGATTTTAATAGAAAAAAGTTATCTCAATATTTAGAATTAAATGGTATTGAAACAAGACCAATGATGGCCGGGACATTGCCAGATCAGCCAGGGTTGAGAAATTGTGACGGAATAATAATGGGCGATTTAAAAAATAGCCGATATGTTAGAGATAATACTTTATTTGTGGGAATACATCCAATGCTTGATATCCAAGATATGGATTACATAATAGAAAAAATCAATGATTTTCTAATTAAAGACAGATGAGTTTCCAAAGAAAATTACGTGGCACAATTTACCTAAACTAATTCTACTTAACCCTTTATATTTGTAGCTTATACTTAACAATTATTGAGTATTTTCTATGTGTATATAATTTCTTTTGAATAATTATTTTTCGCATTTAAATAAATCAGTGAATTCTAATAAAATCGATACCTCAAAACTTGACTATTTGCTTACCTCCAAAAATACTTTTTTAACTTTAATTACCATATGAAAAATATACTTATCACTGGAGGAACAGGTTTTATTGGTTTCCAATTAGCAAAACACCATCATGAAAATGGGGACAGGGTTTATTTAATCGATAATCTTTTCAAAAATAATAGACAATTTGATAGAGAATTTGAACTTTTCTTGTTGAATGAGAATGTATTCTTTTTTAAATGTGATTTAACAAAAAAAATAAAAAATCATCGCATTCCAAATAATATAGATTGTGTCTATCATTTAGCAGCTATAAACGGTACGGATTTATTTTATAAAATACCATATGATCTATGTCGTAATAATATTTTAATAACAATTAACTTGCTTGATTTTTTAAAAAAGATAAAAGTAGGGAAATTAGTATATGCTTCCACGTCAGAGGTCTATGCTGGTGGTGAGGATTTAAATCTCATTCAAATTCCAACAGCTGAAAATGTACCAGTAGTATTTCCCCAACCAACGGATAAAAGATTTTCTTATGCTACTTCAAAATTTTTAGGTGAATTTTTATCATTTAACTTTGGTGACTTGCTTTCCATACCAACGTCAGTAGTTAGGTTTCATAATATTTATGGCCCCAGAATGGGGAATAGGCATGTGATACCTAACTTTATTGAAAAAGCATTGAGCAACTCAAAAGATTTTATTTTAAATGGAGCAGATAATACTAGGGCATTTTGTTATATTGATGATGCGATTAACGCAATTAGCTTGGTTGCTAAATTTTCGAATACTGATAAAAAAATTTTGCATGTAGGTAACGAAAACGAAGAAATAAGTATAATTGAACTTGCAAAGGTAATATGCCAGATCATGGGCAAAGAGTTTTCTTTTTCTGATAATGGTGCACCAAAAATGTCAGTAAATCGAAGATGCCCAAGCACATCAGAATTACTAAAATTAACAGGGTTTGCAGCTAAGGTTTCTCTTTATGATGGGTTGAAGAACACTATAGATTGGTATCTAAATAATCAATTTATAAAAAAATAAATTTTTTTATCTAACTTTATAATTTTGAACATGCCGAAAGCACTATATCAAGTCACTTTATATACTACAGAGGACCATAGACATTCCTCATTTGCAGTCCAAGGGTTATTAGACTTAGAAAAAGAAAATTATATTCTCTTAAAATTAAAATCTTTACCAGTCTACGTACACAATAGATATGTGCTTTCAGCTGGTGAACTTAAGTTTAAAAGAAAAGGATATCCATGGTGTATTGAATTGCTTGTGTCAGAAACTAAATCAAGAAAGTCAATAAGGATAGGTATTGATTTACAGGATTGGGTTGATCAATTTTCTTTTCATAGTTTTCAAAAATGTGATCTCCTATACAAGAGAGCGCTTACAATTAGTAGTTCAAAGGCAATTAGTAGAATAAAAAAAAATTTTGTAATCCCATTTGGACCAAATTGTAAAACCATTGTTTCTGACAAGAGATTCATAAGAATTAGGAATAAGATTTATATTAGAAACCTAATACTTAAAGCACTTTTAAATCCAAGTAAGGTTTTAAATAAAATATCGCATTTTAGATTTAGAACATTTAGTAGAAACAGTATTACAAAGAAGGACAATTTTCTAAAAAATCCACCTAAAAGGAATTATATATTTTTTCAGGTTCAATATCATGATTGGGGTAGTTCACATTCAAATGTGATCAATGAATTTCGTGCAAATATTATAAGAAAATTAAAAATTGTATTCAAAGACCAATTTTATGGAGGTATGTGGTTTCAGGATAGGATAAACAAAAAATATGCAGATTGTATTACAAATATAGATACAGAATTTGATATTTATAATAGCTTCATGAATAACGCATCTGTAGTCATAAGCACAAATGGATTTGGTGGTTCAATACCTTGGAAGATGGTTGAATATATGCGTATTGGTAAATGTATAGTTTCACAAAAAAATCAACATTTACTTAGAAAGCCAATAGAGGAGGGGATTATAGCGAACTTCAAAACTACAGATGAATGTGTGAAGTTATGCAAAGAGCTATTAAAAGATAACGAAACCATATCCAAAATGGCTCAACAATCCCGGGAATATTATGAAGATTACCTAAAACCTAGCGCGGTTATGAAACAGATTATAAATGAGTCAATAGGATTACTATAAAAATTATTAAAATATATATACCTTCAGATTTAGAAATTAAAAACGACAAAGAATCGTTATTTTTTCTTGTACGTCCGTTTATTGAAAAGAGTGAAATCAAAATAAATAGAAAAATATTCAAAAAGTGGGGTTTGGATGATAGTAAAATTAAATTATCATATAAATTGGAAAAATCAAATGTATTATTAATTCCGTATGTTATTAATTATTATTTTAAAAATGGACATTCAAG
>CETH01443639.1_pt1 | contig 10884 bp, 8 predicted proteins | sample 361461 | NCBI WGS metagenome assembly CETH01 (sample SAMEA2622695, study PRJEB7988) | marine metagenome | isolation source: saline water (ENVO:00002010), including
TTCTTTCTTTTCTTGGCGCTAACATAACATTAATTATACAAAAAAATGATATCGAAGATTTATTGCGCTCACAAAACAGAGAAGCTTTTTATGAATTTCTAACAGAAAACTGTAAAAAAATAGAAATTGATATGATTCAAAATAAAGATAATTTTTTCACTTTGCTACAGGCAACGCACATACTTCTGTATTCCAAAATTAGCATAAAAACAATCAATAATGTTATTAGTCCAAGTCAGTTAAGTAAAAAATATCCAAAGCTTATTGTAGGTATTGAAAGTCCCTTTGGTACATATGGCCCATATAGCGAATGGCATACAAGTGAAATAACTGATTTTGCAATAGGTGGATATATGCAATTTTGTGGTTATTCTGATCGAGAACCACTTATGATTAAAGGTTATCAAGCCCAACTACATTCAGGTTTACAGTTAGCTTATGCTGTAATTGCAAGTCATTGGCATCAATTACAAAAAGATAAAGGGACTGTTTTAGAAGTATCTAGAATGGAAAGCATGCTTAATGCTCAAGTTTGGTTTGTTCCTAGATGGTTGCAAGAAGGATATGCTTGGCCAAGAGAAGAATCAATTTTGATTCCGTGTAAAAATGGTTATGTTATTTGGGGCCTGCAAACACCTGAAGTTTTTTTATTAATTGAACGTATCGACCTTTATGAAGATCCATTGTACAGAACGGCAAGTGGATGGAATCAGGAAAGAGAAAATGTCAAACAATTACTTAGAGAATGGTGCCTAGATCATACAAAAGAAGAAATTTATGAAAATGCTCAAGCATTAAGAATCACGATTACTCCAGTAAATAACATTGCAGATATTTTAGAGTCCGATCAATTTGCACATAGAGAATGGTGGCAAAAAAAATCTTTTCCTGATGCAGGAAACCTTATTACTCCATCAGCGCCATGGAAAATAAATTACGGTGAAGAAAATCATTCTGCAGTAAACAATGTAGAAAGATTTAATAAGTCAGAAGAAGCCCTACCCTTAAAAGGAATAAAAGTACTTGAAGTCACAAATAATTGGGCTGGGCCTCATGCTGGCAGAATGCTTGCAGATCTTGGTGCTGAAGTAATCGTTATTGAAAGAAATCATGTCCAAGTTACAAGAAGTAATCATTTTTTGGGGGGCAACGACCACTTATCACCTAATTTTTATAATCGAGCGCATACATTTAATCAATTAAATAGAAATAAAAAGGGGATTGTTTTAGATCTTTCAAAAGATGAAGGAAGAGATATATTTCTTGACCTTGCAAAACAAACAGATATTATCATTGAAAATAACTCTAGTCGCGTTTTCCCTAATTTTGGATTAAGCTTTGAAGAAATAAAAAAACATAATCCAAATGTCATCCTGTGTTCTGTTTCTGGCTTCGGTGCTACTGGACCTCAAGCGCATCATGTAGCTTTGGGGTCAAATCTGGAAGGATCTGGTGGCCTTGTATCAACGATTGGATATTCAGATAATGAACTTTCAGAATCAGGTTCTTTTTATGCAGATCCAGTCGGCGGATCTTTTGGAGCTATTGTAAGTTTATCTGCATTAATTCATCAACAAAACATGCCGCAAGCTATGCATATCGACATTTCGTTATTAGAATCAGTAGCTTTGTTTATCTCTGATGCTATTTTTGACTTTCAAAATAACAACAAATCCATTAATTTAAATGGAAATAAATCTGAATATATTGCGCCACAAGGAGCATATCAAACTGCTGGACATGATTGCTGGATAGCAATTGCAATTGAAAATGATTTACAATGGAATAAACTATGTCAAATCATTCAAAATCCACAATTAAAATCTTATAAAACATTTAAGGATAGAAAAAATAACGAACAAGAAATTGATGTCGCTATTCAACAATGGGTCAAACAATACGATCATTATCAGGCTACGAAAATTTTGCAAGCAGCAGGTATACCTGCTGCTCCTGTGCTTGCAAACTGGGAAATTGCTGCTGAGCCTCATCTTTATGAAAGAAATTATTGGATTCATAACGTTCATCAAGATGCTGGTTATCAAAGATGGGATGGTTATCCATGGCGTATTTCAAAAAATTGGAAAATGCTATCACTTCCAGCACCAAGATTTGGGGAACATAATGAGGAAGTTTTGTTGGATGCAGGATATAATAAAGAACAAATAGCAGAACTGCTTGCAAAATCGGTCATTTCTGATATGCCAGCAGATATAAATATGTATATTGATTAAGCAAATGAGGTAATAAATGGGAGACATAGTAGAATTTCAATCTAATGGAAAAACAGCTACAGGGTATGTAGTAGAACCAAGTAATCTTAAAGGTGGAGTTATAGTATTGCAAGAATGGTGGGGGCTCAATGACCATATTAAGGATCTTTGCGACAGGTTTGCTGAACAAGGATATTTGAGCCTAGCTCCAGATATGTATGATGGACAAATTGCAGCAGAGCCAGATGAAGCAGGCAAGCTCATGATGGCCTTAGATATTGCACAGTCTGCAAAAAAATTACAAGGAGCAGTCAATTATCTAGTTGAAAAAACATCTAAGCCTATTGGAACAGTAGGTTTCTGTATGGGTGGTGCTCTTAGCTTATTTACTGCATGTAACGAAGGCGATAAAGTTGCGGCTTGTGTTGATTTTTACGGTATACACCCTGCAATTGAATATGATTGGGAAAATTTAACAGCACCAGTTCTTGGATTATTTGCGGAGCATGATGACAATGTTAATCCAAATATTTCTCTTCATGAAGAAAACTTAACAAAGCATGAAAAAAAATTCGAATTTCACATTTATCCAAATACAACTCATGCATTTTTCAATGACACAAATACATCGAATTATAATCAAAATGCCGCCAATGATGCCTGGGAAAAAGTTTTAACTTTTTACAATGAGCATATTTAGTGAAAATAATTATTGATCAAATTATGTTTCTTTGTTTATGCGTATTAGGAGCACTCTTGCTCGCTCTGCCTGCAATAGCGATCTTTGGCACAGCGCGTGGAGTCTGGTCGCTTTATAAGTGAAATTAATGATCATTTAGAAAATCTATATTTTTTACTTCTGGCAATAAAAAATAAACTAAAAATGCAAAAGACGTAACGATTAATGCAAACAACATAATTGTGAATGGCACTGATGTTGCTGCTGCAAGCATCCCAGATAAAAAACCACCGATTGAAATTAAAAAATATGTTGTGGTATAGATGCTCATTACTCTGCCTCGTAATGCATCGGGGACTGTTAATTGAATAACCGTCATCGAAAAATTGAGATAAATTGATTGAAACATGCCTGCTATTAAAAGCATTGTCATTGATAAAATTAATACCTTTGTCAATGCAAATAAAGATAACGCAATTCCAAATAATGCAGAACACCAAATAATAGTCAACCCTATCTTTTTAGAGGCCCCAAATTTAATTACTAATAAGGTTCCTATAATAGCACCCGTACCTGCAGCAGCTTCCATTGCCCCAAATCCTTGAGCGCCAACTTCCAAGACATCACTAGCAAAAATTGGTAAAAGAATCATATACGACGTGCCAAATGTAGAAGCACAAAATGAAATTAAAGTTAATCCGAGAAAAACCTTATTGTGCAAAACATATGAGGCTCCTTCCAACATTTCAGACATTATATTGGAATTTTGACTATTTGTTTGTTTTGGAGATGTATCAACCAAAATTGAAAAGATTGCAATACTGGCAATTAAATATCCAATACTGGTCATTAACAATGAATATCCAGGGCCAATAATTGCCACGGCTATTCCTGCAGCTGCAGGACCAATTACTCTTGAAGTCTGCCAAATACCACTAGTGTATGCTATTGCACTAGTCATAGCTGACATAGAAATTAATTTAGGCAATAAAACATTTTGACCACCGGCAGAAATAGCAAAAATGCTTCCCACAAAAGTCGACCAAATAATTAACATCCACAATTCAACAAGTCCTGTTATTGTTAATATAGCGATACAAAAATGTGCTACTGATATAACAAAGTCACTAATATAGACCAATTTTTTTGAATCATATTTATCTGCAATTGCTCCAGCAGGAATTGATAAAATAATAGTTGGCAATGCTTGGCATAGCGCAATAATACCTAGCCAGGCTGGAGAATTAGTCAATTGAACAACAAGCCAGCCTGAAGCAATAAAACGAAAACGTTCGCCGAATACTGCAACGAAACTACCTATCCAATACTTTTTGTAAGGAGTGTAGTGAAAAGCATTACTTGGATCAGCAAGCATGTTTCGAAGGAATTGCATAATTTAATCTTTTCTATTTGATTGAAGATATAGTTTCAATTGCTAATTCAAGATTTTCATTAGTTCTTTCATAAGACATTAAATTACTTGCTGTATAAAGGGAAATACCATCAACTACCCCTTCATATCTTTGAATTTGTTCTAATATATCATCAGGAGTACCTGCAATTCCATGTTTAAGAGCAACCTCATCAGGAAGTGCATCAGCTAGCGAGTCAACATCTTCAGGGTTATTAAAAAAAGCGTTTTGTATTGCCTCTTTTACATCCTCGTATCCTTGAGAGTCCAAAACAATGGAATAACTGCGAGTAGCCATAAATCTTGCTAAGTGCACTTTTAATTCTTTGATTGCTTGTTTTCGATCATGCGAAACAGCCATGGTTACCCATGTTTGGTGATCAAATGAATCACGTGTTCTACCTGAGCGCTCTAATCCTTCATCAATATGTGGCCACACAACATTATTAATGAAATCAACTGACGCTATAGGATGCCCACACAAGCCATCACATATATCACCTGCCATTCGTAACATTGCAGGATTAACTGCAGCAAGATAAATTGGTGCGCGTAATTGTTTAGGTTCTTCATTCCAACGTAAAGGAGCTCCAGTTATCTGATAAAATTGACCATCAAAATTAATCTGATCTTTTACTTCAACTGACCAAGCGTAACGCAAAAAATTAATAATCTCTCTTATTCTGCTTGCTGGTTTTGAAAAATCCTCACCCAGGGTTGCAATATTCATATACTTAGTGCCTCCACCAAGACCTAAAACAAATCTATCCTTATACATTAACTGTAAATCTAAGACATGTTGGGCAATATTTTTTGGATGATGTTGAAATGCACGCAAAACACCGCTGCCAATTTTGATAGATTCTGTATTATTTAACATAGCAGCAAATGTTGGAATGCTCTCACCTGAGTTCCATACCATATCAAAACCAGCCTCTTCGGCTTTCCTTGCCAAGGCAGGCTTTGTTGTTATATGTCCATCCGCAACTGAAATAGCTATACGCATTTTATTTCCTAAATTATGCTAATCTATAATACACTATTTTTATTGAGACAAGAATATTTGAAAAGGAATATCGTAATGAACACAGATCAATGCATTGCAACTCGAAGATCAATTAGGCAATTCAAAGAAAAAACAATCCCCATTGAAACAATAAAGGAAATTATTCTAGCAGCAAGTTTTGCTCCCGCACCTCATCATACAAAACCGTGGAAATTTGTCATTGTAGATCAAGAAAAGCGTGCTGAACTCGCAGATCAAATGGGGAAAGCTTGGAGGAGAGATTTGTTAAAAGATGGCGTCAGTGAAGATAAAATTGCAGAACTATTAAATACTTCAAAGATTAAAATTATTTCTGCTCCAACTCTTATTATAGGATGTATAAATAAATCAGCATTACGAACATACCATGATAAAATCAAAGATGATTTTGAAATGATCATGGCACACCATTCATTAGGTGCAGCATTACAAAATATCTTTTTATCAGCTCATGCAAAAGGACTAGCAAGTTACTGGATCTCATCTCCTTTATATGCTGCTAAGGAATCACAAAAGGTTTTAGGCTACCCAAGTGACTGGATTGCTTGTGCGGCAATTGCGATTGGAGAACCAAAGGAATCATTCACTCCTCCAATAAGAGAGAATATTGACCTGGAAGAAATAATATTTTCAAATTAATAAATTAGCATATTAAATATAAGAAAAGTTTATTCTGATAACTGATAAATTCTTGCAGCATTGTGGTGATTCATTAAATCAACTTCATCTTCAGTGAAAATGTATCCATATTGCTTGGCGTTATCAATAAGATTTTGAAAAAATGTTGCCCAATCAATACTTTTTTGTTTATCAAAGCCTCGCATATAATCAGAACCCCATAAGATTCTATGAGCGCCTATAGTTTCTCTAAAAGTATGTAAAATTTTAATAAATTCTTCTAATCGATCTGGGGCACGTTCAGTGCCAAACAAATCAGGACCTTGCCAAAGAGATGGCATCAAATTAACATTAGGATTAGCCTTAGCAACTAATAGAGACTCCCTCCATAAACCATCTAATCCACCACCTGCATGTTCATCAATAATCTCTAAGTCTCGAAAAAGACGAGCAACTTCTTCGATATGATATGGACGTGACTCAGGAGTATATGGACCTATATCACCATAGCCAGTTCTAATTATAACAGGCACATTAAGCTCTAAGCATTTTGCATAGAGAGGCATACATATGCTGTCAGTTGGTAAATATCCATTCGCAGGAAAACATTGCCAGCCAACTGCGCCCCAGTCCTTAATTGATTTTTCTAAAATCTGCATTGCATCATGTCTGCGAGGGTCAACTCCGCACATGAATTGAACCTTCCCTTTTGTTTGAGTGCTAATTTCATAAGCATGTTCATGAATTCTCCAACCATCCCATTCAGCTTCTTCACCAAAACAGGGTCCAAATTCCGATACGGCATTAACTGCAATATCAATCTTGGCATCATCCATAAATTGCAAAAGATCCTCTGCTCCTGGATCCCACGTACCCCTTCCAACTCTTGGTAAAATTTCTAACGGATCACGATAAGGCAATCTAGATCGTGCCGCACGTCTAGCAAATTCCATTCGGTTGCCATCAGGTAAATTTTCTTTAACAAATACATGTACTTGTGCATCTATCATTAGTTATCCTTAAATTATCAGTACAAAAAAATCAAATCTTGTACCGAACATCGTACACTACAAATATAAGAATTTGCAAATATTGAGGTGCGATTTGAATTCAAAATTACTACCTGCAAAAGGGAACAAATCCCTAGTCATTGGATGTACGGTTCTTCCAAATACATTTGATCCAGATAATTTTATGCAAGTTAATCCTTGGAATAATCCGATGAATTGGGACATGCAAGTACAATTATTTGATACATTTTTTCAATATGGGACCACCAAACAATCAAATGCACTTGTACAAGATACCAATAATTTCTCAGGTATGTTAGCTGAGAAACTTGAATCAAGTAAAGATGGTTATAGCTATCAACTTTCTTTAAAACAGGGTATTCACAGTGAATACGGGCATGAATTAACTGCTGACGATATATATTGGAGCTGGCAAGCAGTTAAAGAAACTCCAGGTGCTTTATGCCCTCCAGATACACATTGGTTGAGCACTGGGGATCCTGGAGAGGTTGGAAGATGGATTGCGTTAACCGGTTCTGCTCCAGTGGAAACTAATCCTGTTTCCGTCATAGACAAATATACAATCGAATTTAAATTACGAGAACCTTCATTAGCCTTTCCTCATATTTTGACAATGGCTTTACCTCCAATCTATGATTCAACAGAAGCAAAAAAACATATTACTGTAGAGGATCCATTTGCTCGGAAATGGCTAAAGAGTCACTCTTGCGGATTTTCACCATACTATGTTGATAGTCAAACGGATGAATCTGTAATTTTAAAAGCTAGACAAGACTATGAACGAATCAATCCATCTATTAAAACAATTGAATATGCAAAAATTAACTCAGAAGATCGAGTTAACGCACTATTAGATGGTTGCATTGATTTATTTAAAGCACCAACCCCTCTAGAAGCTAATAAAATCAAAGAAGCAGAGGATTTTATGATCTTTGAAGCATTAGGAAATCAGCAGCTATCACTTCAAATGAATATTAATATTAAGCCATATAACGATCTGCATTTTAGAAAAGCGCTGATGCATATAATTCCGTATGATGAAATTATTCAAGAAATATATTTGGGTTATGCCCGACCATGGAACGGGGTAGTGTCAGATGTAAACCCTGCATATCAAGAGTTTTTTGATGGTTCAACAAATTTTACTATCGCAAAAGAAGAATTAGAAATGTCTGATTATAATAATGAACTTATTGAACTATATTATCCTCAAGAAAACGTTCTTCAAAAACAAATTGTCTCTGCAATTATAAAGAATGCTGCAACACTTAATCTATCTATTCAAGGATGCGCTATTAGTAGTGAAAAAATGAGTGAATTGCAAAAGCAATTTCAAATCCCTTTTGCAATTGCTGGTGGAGGTCATCGATGTGCAGAAATGAGCTATGCAATGCCTCATGATTTTGGTGACAGGATTTATGGGATAACAAATTGGATTGATTATAATAATCCAGATTTAAATAAGATGATTGAAAGTATTAAATTTAATACTAATAAAAATGAAAGATTAAACTTGATCAAAAAAAGTCACACAATAGTAGCAAAGGACCTTCCTTGGATATTTATAGCTCAGCCAAATTATTTACTGGCACATAAGCCTGGGCTTCAAAACGTCTCTTGGCGATCTCGAGCATCAGGACAACAAGCATATGCAGATCTTTATTGGGAAAATTCTTAATCAAAAACAATCTGAGGATCTTTGCTAAACCAAAACAGAGGAATAGCAATAAAAGTTGTTGTCATGCAAATCAGCCAAGCAAGTTCATACGATCCAGTAGAATCAAACATCCAACCAATAAATATTGGACTTATTGCAGAACCAAAAGTAGCAAGTCCATTACTCATGCCTGTAATGGATCCGATGTATTTTGTGCCATAATAATCAGCCAAAAGCGAGGGCCGGACTGGTAGAGTGCCTCCAATACCTATGCCTACAATCCCGGTTCCGATACATGCAAATAAAGCAGACGAAGAAAAAGCCAAAATTGGCAAACCAAATACAATAAGAGAACTAGTCATAGCAAGTAATTTTCGTTTCGAATATTGATCTGCAAAAAATGCAAATAACACCCTTCCAATGATTGAAGACAAAGTAAAGGCTGTAATACTAAGTGCTGCAATTTCTTTTCGATAACCAAGAAATTCTAAATATGGAATAATGTGTACAATTACTCCAGTTGTAGAGACAAAACACATAGCTTGACCAAGAGAAACAAAAACAAATGGCTTGGTTTTATAAATACTTTTTAGCTTTACCCCTCGATCGATTTGATTATTTGTTGCTACATCATTAACAAAAGACTTGCCATCTATATCAACAGGATAATCAATAGGCCTTCTTCTAATAGGTAATGTTAATAAACTTCCAACAATAAGCATTGACAAGGCAATAATATCTAAAGTATCTCGCCAGCCAAATTCATTAACTAAATAAGCGATCCCAGGCACAACAAGTCCAGCAAAACCAGGACCAAGAATCACTAGCCCAATTGCACGACTTCGAAATGATCTAAACCACGTTAAAACAGCTGCTTGTGCTACTTGACCACCAGCAGCTCCTAGTCCAACAGAAATTAATAGCATATAAAAGTAATACTCCCAAAGAGAATCAATTCTCGCTAGCATAAACGTGCTACCCGAAGCTAATAAAATACCAATGAATAATATTCTTCGTGCACCATATTTATCAAAAGCAAAACCTACAATAGGAGCAATGACGCTTTGTGATTCTGATCGAATCGAAAAAGCAACTGCAGTTACTGCAGCGCTCCATCCAAATTCTTCTCTTAAGGAATTAAAAATATTACCAAACCCATAAAAAAATAGAGCTGCCACCATAAATCCAAGTAAACAACCTGAAAATGCAACGCGCCATCCTTCATAAATTTGTAGTGATGAAATTTTTTTCATGAAATCCTAACCATAATTAGCAGAAAGTTGAAATATTATGGCAAAATACAATTACATTACTCATAATGACATAAATTATAAGCAATGCATAGATAAGGATTGAATTATGGATCTGAATATAAATGACAAAGTAGCAATAATAACTGGGGGCAGTAGAGGTATTGGTCAGTCCTGCGCAATAGAGCTAGCAAAAGAAGGTGTCAAAATTGTCATTGCCGCACAATCTGAAAAAAATTTAAAAAATGCAGTGAACTTAATTCAAGAGCATACAAATGACTGTATTTATGTATCAGCAAACTTATCCACCCAACAAGGTTGTGAGGAAACTGCAAATGAAGCAATTAAGGCATTTGGAACTGTTGATATATTAATCAACAATGTCGGTGCTGCAAATGAAGAAAATGTTTTAACGCTTACTAGAGAAACTATTGAAGGAGCAGCTAATCTCAAAACATACAGCTACTTAACAATGTCTCAATTAGTAATTCCATATATGCAAAAACAACAATGGGGCAGAATTGTTAATATTGCCGGAGGAGCTGGAACAAGTCCAAATGCTTATAATCTTCCTCTCAGTTTTGCGAATGCTGCAGTTCTAAATATGACACGCGCCTTATCTAATCAAGTTTCAAGAGACAACATTTTAGTCAATGTCATTTGTCCAGGTGCTACAAATACTGATAGAGCAAGAGATCTGATTAAAGGTCGAATGACTCAAGGGAACAATGACATAGAAGAAGCTGTTCAGCAATTAGGAAATTCTCTGCCAGCGAGAAGAATTGCTGAACCAGAAGAAATTGCAAAAATGGCAACATTTTTATCTTCAAATGCTTGCACTTATGTATTTGGTAGTTCAATTTATATGGATGGTGGAAGTAGAAAAGCATCACCATAGTGACAATATACCAGCAAAGCGAGTAAACTATCGACAAAGCCGAGGTGGCGGAACTGGTAGACGCGGTGCTCTCAAACAGCAT
>CETH01040556.1_pt1 | contig 10879 bp, 9 predicted proteins | sample 361461 | NCBI WGS metagenome assembly CETH01 (sample SAMEA2622695, study PRJEB7988) | marine metagenome | isolation source: saline water (ENVO:00002010), including
TTTGTTTATCCATCTTCCAATTATTCGCTCAGAATCTCCCTGTGTTTCAATTCTAGGATATGTGGGATACATTTCTGCAGTATCAAAAAAATTGACACCATGCTCCTTTGCACAATCCATAATCTTAAAAGAATCTTTTTCTAAATTTTGTTCTCCAAATGTCATTGTTCCTAGACAAATTTGACTGACTTTTAATGATGTATTACTTAAGCTTCTATATTTCATTGAAAATTACCAACGATTATGAACATCTGGTTTTATAAATTCATCATAAACAGAATTTATATCAGATAAAATTGATGATATGTCATTTAAATCTGATGCTCTTATATTTTTTCCAACATGTATTTTATTAGTCGCTCCGGGTATTACCACTGTAACTGCTTCATGCATTAAAATCCACTTAAGAGCTAAATCTGATAAAGTAAAATTTTGTGGTACTAGTTTTTTTAATTCTTCAATAGCTACTAGTCCTTTTTCAAGATTTACCCCTGAAAAAGTATCTCCAACATCAAAAGCTTCACCTTTAATATTATAATTCCTGTGATCATTGTCTGCAAATTTTGTATTTTTATTTATTTCTCCTGTTAACAATCCACTGGCCAAAGGGCCTCTCGCAATTATTGCTACATTTTTATCATTTGCTATTTTTAAGAAATTTTCTGCTGGTTTTTGTCTAAATATATTAAAAACCATTTGAATACTTTTTACATTAGGATATTTAATTGCCTCCATCGCATCTTCAATAGTATGTACACTGACACCATAATTCGCAATTTTTCCTTTTTTTACAAACTCATCCATTTTCTCAAAAGTTTCTTTTTTCTTGATTATTTCTAGTGGTGGACAATGTAATTGAACTAGATCTATACATTCAATCCCAAGATTTTTTAGCGACCTATCTATAAACTCTTCCATTGGATGATGTTTGTAACCTTTTGGATAATTTGTTCCCCTTATTCTTCTTCCAAGCTTAGTCGTAACATAAATTCTTTCAGAGGTAGATTTAATTAGCTCAGATAAAAAACTTTCACTTCTTCCATCACCATAGGTATCGGAAGTATCAAAAAAATTTACTCCATTATCTAGCGCTTCCTTTAAGACATCTCTTGCTTCCATATCGGATACATCTCCCCAACACCAACCAATTTGCCAGCACCCAAGACCTATTTCTGAAACCTTCCAACCTAAATCAGAAAAATTTCTATATTTCATTTTTTATGATAATTGATCTTGAACTGCTGCTTGAGATTCTTTTGCTTTTCTAACGGTTTCTAATCTATCTTTATATGATTTTGTTGGAGGATCAAACTTGTCAAATATGTTCATTATATTCTGGACAAAGTCTCGTCCAATTTCTGTAACTAGTATATTCTCTTCATGGATTTCTACTAAACCATCTTTTTCTAGTTCATCAAGAAATTTAATCTCTTTTGAAAAATATTCATTGAAATTAATATTAAATTGTTCGTTAAAATTTTTAAAATCTAATTTAAAATAACTTCTAATTTGTTGGGTTGCATGTTGTCTAATTTTGTCATCCTCAGTCAATTCAAGTCCTCTAAATGCTGGAAGTAAATTTTTATCTAATGCCTTTTTATATGACAAAATATCATAAAAATTTTGAACATAGTAGTCATTACCCAAGTTACTCATTGAAGAACTTCCAACTGCAATAAAATTTACTCTTCCTCCTGGTTGGTGTCCAGAGGCTCCATAGTGTGCTTCTCCTGCTTCATATGCTTTAGTCATTGGACTGTTTGGCAAAGAATAACATTCAAATCCAGTTCTTATGTATCCAGCACCTTTTAGTTTACTATGAATTACTTCCATCATTTCTTTTCTTTCAAGAAAGTCAGGTAGAGGACCTTCTTCAACCATTCTAATTTGGTATTTTGAAACCCATGGTTTATATGCCATCAATGATAACTGGACTAATGTAGGCTTAAGCTTGATCACGCCATCACAGGTTTTTTCCATAGAACTGACTGTCTGGCCAGGTTGGCCAATCAAAAGATCAAAAGCAATTTCTTGATACACTTTCCTTACTTTTTCAGTAAGGATATCTTCGAATAGCTTTGCAGGTTGAATTCTATTGACTCTCCTTTGAACATCAGGATCTAAATCTTGCATACCAAAAGAAATTCTGTTTACACCACACACTTCATGATTGTACATAAGTCTATCTTCATCAACTCTTCTAGGGTCACTTTCTATTGTAAAAAATTCAACATTAGACCAATCAAATAATGTTCTTAATTTATCAACTAATTTTTTAGTATCTTCTCTGTTTAAGATTGTTGGAGACCCCCCTCCAAAAAATACTGTTCCTACATTGAGTTTTATCTTATTTTCATTTAGAAAATTAAATAAAAGATCAATTTCTTTATATAAATATTCTAGATATTCACTTACTTTTTTATAGTCCCCTGTAATAGTTTTACTACATGTGCAAAACCAACAAAGTTGTTGACAAAAAGGAATATGAACATAAAAAAATATTTTCTTATCTTTATTAGCAGGCAACCAATTAAGTAATGCTTTTTTATATTTATCGCTTTGAAAATCAAAACTCCAATGATCCTTTGTAGGATACTCGGCATAGTTGAAAACTATGTCTTGGTGATATTTTTTTATCAGGTTTGCATTTAAAGTGACTTTTTGCATGACAATTACTTACAATAGTAGAAAAATAATTCAACTTCAAAGAAATAAATATATTAAAAATCCTTACAATTTAATTATATTATGTAACTTTTTCCCTCTCCAGCATCAATTGGTACCATACATCCGCCCATCATTGAGGATAAATCTGAGCACAAAAATAAAAGCATTGGCATAATTTCTTCGACTGTTCCCATTTTGTTTCTTGGCAATCTCTCTCTGATAAATTTATTATATGCTTTTAAGTTTTTAAACTTTAATCTCTCCATGGCGTTGCCTGGTGCTAAAAACCCACCTGGCATTAAACCAGTCACTACAACATTTTTATCATATAATTCTCGTCCAAGACTTCTTACATATGCTAATAAAGCAGCTTTAGACGTGTTGTATCCTACTGATCCTACTGCCTCATAAGATGTAATTGAACCTATATGTATTATTTTCAAATGATTATTTTTCTTTTTATTTGTTAAAATAATTCTATTAATTTCAATTGCACTTAAAAGGTTTAATTGTAAAAGTTTAAGTATTTCTTCATGCCTCATCAAAGGATTTTTAATTCCTATTCCTCCTCCTGCAATATGGACAATAATATCAACTTGTTTTAAAAATTTTTGTGCTCTTTTTACTGCATTTCGGATATTTGAATTATTAAATAAATCAAGCTTTATACAAATATGATTTGATGGGTTTGTTAATTTTTTTTTAAGTATTTTCATTTCTTTTAAAGACCTTGAGAACATTGCTAATGAGGCACCTCTTGATGATAAAGCCTCACAGGTTTTGAGCCCGAGGCCACGTGAAGATCCAGTTACAATTATTTTTTTATTTTGAAAAGCGTTATTTAAATAAAAGTCTAGTGTTTTAAAATTAGTCAATTTTTAAATCTTGTGCTTTTAGTTAAGTCTTTAGCTGTAATTCTATTTTTAACATGATCACTGTCATTTACAAACATTCCTAGAAACCATCTACCTTTATTACTATTCCATACTAGTTTCTCTTCTGGATCAACAGCCTCAACGCCATGAACTAGAGAGCCATAAAAAATCACCGCATCTCCTATTTCTAGTCTATCCTCTATATTTATTTTTTTTTTATTAGAAGATTTAAAATAAAAGCCGCCTTTATTAAAATCCTCACCAATTTTTCCCATTATAATTCCGCTAACTACTCTCTGATTTTTTCTTGGATCAACGTGATCTCTAAGCTGTCCTCCACCAGCTGGATATCTAACAATTTGGAGCCTATCAATTTGACCATTACTAGGTATATTTTTTTCAAAAGAATTTTTTTTGTTTCCAGCCAGATATTTTATATACCTCCAATGTCTATAAGCACCTTTCTTTAGCTCTTTTTCTAACTTTGATTTTGCATTCCAGTTGTAAAAATAGAAAGAATGTTTGATTGCATATAAGCTATATTTTTTAGTAATTTTTTTATTTATAGCCCTATGAAAATTTGGACATCCATCAAACATTTTATAAAACTTGCTTTTTCTTGTTTTTTTATAATGGTTGGCAAGCTTTATCATTTTATTTTTTAGAGACTTGGGGGCTGCATTTTTTAATATGTAAGCCTCTTTTTTTTCATACATACTTTTTATTATTTTTTTTAAATAATTTTCGTTATTTTGATTAAATGCTTTTTTCAAATCTTTAAAATCTAAGTCTTTTACTGATTTAACATATTTAGGTGTTTTATGTTTTTTCTCAATTTTTTCCCAATAATTAGATAGTTTTTTTTGAAGAGTCATAAAGTTATAGTAAATGTGTAAATAGTTATAAATATTTTGTCAATAAATTTAATTTAAAAGTAAATGTATTAGATTTTGTATAAGCTTAGAGCCTGAGTTCCAATCCCCCAAAATTTGTAAATATATTTTGTTTTTTTTGTTATTTTTTTATTATTTAAAAATTCATCTATAATTTCTGAAAATTCTTTTAAAGAAAGACTTACTTTATTGTTTGGATTAATTCTATTCAAAGCTAACTCGAGTTTTTTAATTACTATTTGAATTTCTCTTAATTTTTTGTTTGATATTTTTTTATTATATTGAAAAGATTGTAAAATTTTATTAAATTTTTTAAGAGTGATGTTGACTTCTTTAATTTTAACATGAAATCTAGTCTCAAAATCTAAAAAATTTATATTATTAGTTTTATATTGTTTAATTATATTTTTATTAAAGTCTGAGGGATTCATTTTCTTATACCAAATATAATCATAATAGAAATTTGGAGATACTCCTTTTACCATACATTTTTTTAATTCAAGAATATTTATTATATGAAGAAAATTGAAATCAATTTTTTTCTTCATCCAAGGTTCATTCATTAAGTTATCTAAAACCCACTTACTTGCTGGTCTTGTATTTTTTGACAAGTAGTTTAAATCTCTTGTAAAAACATTAGTTAAAAATAAGTGCCTTTTTTTAAAATCTTTAATTTTATTTTGCTCTAAAAGCATTATTGCATATAAATATCTTATTTTATCAGAGAATACCCCTATTGGATCTGCGAAAGTACAAACTAAAGTACCTTTGCTAGCTGTATATTTTAGTAATTTATTAAATATTTTTTTTGGATTTTTAAAACCTGACAATGCATTTTCAATTATGGTGAAATCAAACTTTTGGTTTGTTTTAAATTCATTGGCATCTTCATTTAAAATTATTGCATTTTTAAATTTTTTTAAATGTTTTTTTAAAGCTTTTACAGAAGCAGGATTGTGATCTACTAAACTTATCTTTTTTACTTTACATTGTTCTATCAAATAATGAGCGTTATATCCAGTGCCTGGACCAAATTCTAAAACGCTTTTGTTTTTAAAATCATTTTCGGTTATTCCAAGTTTAAAATAAAAGTTAAACCTCTGTCTATAAAGATCTTTAAGTCTAATGTCATTGAGGTTTAGAGTTGGTATACTTTTAATTCTTCGATAATATTTTATATAAGGTATCATGTTATAATTTTTTAAGTCTATAAGGACTCAAAAAATGATTACCTAATATTCTTTGAATTTTTGTCAATTCAGAAAATGAGTAATTTTCAAAACTTCTTATATCTTGAAAAGAAATATCATTGGACTTAAAATTTTTAGTTAGCATCGGTAATGATAACCTTGGGAACTTCGTGGGAAGAGATCTGTGAAGTAATAAAGTGCTAAAAATAATAACGTCACCATAATTTAAATTTAATTCTTTAGTAATATAATTTTTCGGGAGACTCAGAGGCCTTCTATCCATATGAGGAATATGACCCCATTTATGAGAATCTTCTATAATTTGCATTTGACCATTTTTATTGCTTTTATGAATAAGAGGAGTCCAAATCTGAACAGTAGATGGGCTTGCTCCAGACCAAATTTCTTGGTGCCAGTCTTTAAAATGATAATTCTTCTTTGGGTCAGCTTTCTCTGGCAGATTAAGGGTAATACCTGGGTCGGTGCAAAAAGCTAAATCGCTTCCAAGTAATTCTACCATTTTGGTATGAAATTTTTTTTCTAAAAACATAGCTTTTAACAAACCTTTAAAATGAAGTGACTGAAAAATTGGCATTGCAAAATCATATTCCTTTATGCGCAGATGTTTTGTTATCTTGCAAAATTTGTCATATTTAATTTTGCTGTTAACACCTTTAATTTTAAGAGTATTATAAATATCGTCTTGAATGTTTTTGAAAAGCTTTTTACTTATTGCTTGTTTTATTATTACATATCCAGTATCTGAAAAATTTTTTGACATATTATTTTACACAAACCGCAAAAACATAATGGCACATTTTGTCATAACCTGTATGAAGCACTTCATCATTCATCCCAAAGGTAAATACATTTTTAAAAAAGAGTTTTAAATAATTTTCTAATTCATTTTTATCAAAACAATTAACATGAAGCTTTTTTGAATATTTGCTAGCATATTTTTGTGAACTTAAACTTGGTTGGCCTATTATTAAAGTTCCATTTTTTTTTAGACTATTTTTAATATTTCTAATAAATCTATCACATATTTTTTTTTCAATATGTTCAATTACATCTAAAGAATATATACCATCATATTTTTTAAGAGTTTTCTTTTTTGTAAAATCGTGAATAAAATATTTATTTTTTTCTACATTAAACATTTCGTACTGCTCTTTCGAAGATTCTGTAACATCACTTAAATCTAAATTCTTCACTACTTCACTAACAATTTTAGATGCGAAACCATCTCCTGCTCCAATCTCCAAAACATTTTTTTTCCCATTTAACATTTTTGAAACAAATTTGTATCTAGACATTTTAAAAAGTAAATGTTTTGGATCATTCATCCACTCATAAGATGCATATGATCCTAGTAAAACTTTATCTTTATCAAGCTTGATCATTTTTTTGAAATGATCATCATGTAAAATATCTCTTTTTTTTTTGGAAACCATTTTGTTTTATTTTAATATATTTTCGAGTGTTTTTAACATACTTAATTTGCTTATCGAATCTTTATTTGCTAAATTTTCCACAGATTGTGCTGCTGCAAGAGAACTAATTATTAAAGATAAATCGATATCAATTTTTGATTTAAGACATAAACTGATGACTGATAACATTGTATCACCAGCACCAATTTTATCTATAACTTTTGATGCATATGCCTCTGCATAAATAAATTTTCTTGTTTTATTGTTATATAAACTTGAACCATCGCTACCTCTAGTTACAATCAAATTTTGAATTTTCATTTCTATAGCTAGTTTAACAATAAGATCATTAAGCTTACTAACTCTATCTCTCATTTCATGTCTTATTTCTTTTTCATTGATTATTAATGTGTTAAATTTTTTATAATTTTTCATTGTATGATATCCAATATTAAAAGCATTTACTTGTGCGTTAAGAGCTAAGAACTTTGAGTACTTGCAAATTATATTTGCGCTCTTCTGCGATATTAATCCATGACCATAGTCGGACACTACTACTAAATCATACTTTTTTAATTCTTTTTTTAAGTATTTATTAAAATTTAATTCTTCTTTCTTAGAAAGAATATCATCATTTAAATTATATACGCCAAACAACTTACTTTTACTTATATCATCAATATATCTTCTTTTAATTATTGTAGGAGAGTTTTTTTTATAAAAAAACTTACATTTTATTTTTTTTGATAAGTTTGATTTAATTTCTTTTAAAAATTCTTTTTTTTCACCTAATGTAGATAATACATGAACATGATTTGAAAATTTTGACATATTTCTTGCTATTGCTAGTACACCGCCCAAAAAATTTTCTGAATTTACTTCTTTTAAAACTAGAATAGGTTCTTTTCCTGATTTGCCTATTGCCTCACAAAAATTATACTGGTCTATAATAGTTTCACCTATGACTAAAATTTTTAATTCATTAAATTTCTCTATTATTTTTTTTATTTGAACAAAGCTATATTTTTTCTTGATTTTATTTATTTGTTTTTTATGAATTTCAGAATAAAAGTCCGTTTGGCTATTTATTGTTCTACTTGAGCTAAATGTTAATTCATGTGTAAAAATTATCTTTCCTTTATTTTTTTTTAATTCTTTTAATTCATTTTTGATTTCTCCTGTAATATCATCTTTTGGGTTTACATAATCTCTTCCTTTACAGTAAAAGTCTGGCTTAATAATTTTGATTGCATTTATGGCAGTTGGGCTATCATTAATAGCTACAAAATCTACATCCTCTAAAGAAGCTAATGCTTCTGCTCTCAATCTTTCATTAAAAACTGGTTTTCCAGGTCCTTTATTTACAAATTTATCAGATGTGATTGTTACAAATAGTTTACTTCCATTTTCTTTTGCTTTTTTTAAGTGTTTAATATGACCAATATGCAATAAATCAAATACACCATGACATAAAACAATTTTTTTTGATTTTTTTTTCAAAGAAAAAGAAATATTTTTTAATTTATCTAAATTGTAAATTTTTTTCATTAACTTATGTATTTAAACCATAATTTAGTGGCTTTATTAATTGTTTTTGGTGTCCAAATAGGTGCTTTTTTCCAATAATTTATATCTTTTATTAAATATTCAATACCTTTTTCAATTTTAATTTTTGGTTTCCATTTTATTAATTTTTTAACTTTTGAAATATTTGCGAAAGTACAATCAGGCTCTCCTGGTCTTTTTTTAATAAAAACTTTTTTACCTCCTAATAATTTTATAATTTTATTAATACTTACTGTTTCTCCACTTCCAATATTAAAAATTTCATTTACTATTTTTGACTCAGCAGCTTTTAGGAATGCATCAATTACATCAGTAACATAAGTAAAATCTCTTGTTTGTTTTCCATTTCCTACAATTGTAAAAGGCTTACCGTGAAGCTTTTGGGCCAAAAATACTCCAAACATAGCACCATAAGTCCCTGAAGTCCTTGATCTAGTTCCATAAACATTGAATAATCTTAATGAAATAAATGGGAAATTATAAAGTTTTGACCAATGTATAATAAGATCTTCACCCATTTTTTTTGTAAGAGCATAAGGATAAAGAGTATTTATTTTTTCATCTTCGGTGGTAGGATATTTTTTTGGAATACCATAGCAAGAAGATGATGCAGAATATAAAAATTTTAACACTTTCGCATTTCTACATGCTTGCAATAAATTAAGTGTTCCATTTACGTTTGAATTATAATATTTTTCAGGATCTTGAATACTTGGGACAATATCTGCTAATGCCGCAAAATGAAATATATAACATTTTCCTTTGAATTCATTTTGCCATCTTCCTTTCTTAGATAAATCACATTTTATAAATTTTATTTTTTTTAAAAAAGGTTTCAAGTTCTCAATTCTACCTGTTGACAAGTTATCTAAAACGACAACATTTTTATTATTCCTTGTTAAAATTTCTACTAGATGGCTGCCTATAAACCCTGCTCCGCCTGTTATTATGTATTTTTCCATAAAATTATATTAACTTAATGAATTAAATTTGTTTTTTAGTCAAATAATATTTTTATAAAAATTAAAGTCCAAGAATATCTTTATTATTTTCTAAAAATGAATTACAAATTCTGTTTTCATCCTTTCTAAATTCTTTTTTATTAATATATGTACTTCTTGAAATTTTTGAGTAATTTTTCCAGAAACTTCTTTGAAGATTAAAATTAACTTTTTTATAATCAAACTCATTTAAATGTTTCTGTGTAACTTCTTGTACTAGTCCTAGAATATCATTTGAATTATTTTTTTTTAAAACAAAATTTTTATTTAAAGTATTTATTTCTTCTACCTCATAAAGTTTCTTGTCTATTAATTCTCTTAAATTTAGATACCTATTTAATTTAATATTCTTAAAATTACCAAAAATATATGTCCAATTTTTCCTATCAAACACATGTGTTATTGGATTAATAATTATTCCCATTCTTTTTCTAAAAAGTTTTGGAAACTCATCGCTACCTGTGCCAGTTGTGACACAAAAGCTACATGCATATCCCAAAAAGAAATCCATGAAATCACTTTTCCATTTACAAAATGAGTAATCTACAAAAAGTTCGTTATTAATTTTAATTTCTTTTTCATTTAGACTTCCAAATCTAATTACTAAAAAGCCTTTAGCCATAAGATAATCTATAGAGGGAATAAAATCCTCAAAATTATAATTTCTGAAATTATTATGATTCCAATCTGTGTTTGGGTGATTTAAATTATAATAATAATTATTTCTTACACAATAAAGAACAATTCCTTTATATTTTTTTTTTATATTTTTTTTTAGAATTTCGTAACCATAATTAATTTCGCTTTCATTGAGTTTTAATATTTGATCGTTTAGATCTAGCTCTTGATTAGAATCGCCACAATGATCAATTTTAAACGAAATATGTTCCAAAAAATATTCGTTTTTTTTTGCTAAGTAATTTATGATTTTATAAACTAAAACAAAATTATGATTTATAATTAGTATTCTTTCTTTTAATTTTTTAAAAACAAATTTGTTGGAGATTATTTTATCGGAGATTAATATATCAAAGCAATTTTTTGGTTTATTTTTCTTTTTTATAAGAAATATCTCTCCCATAACAATCATTTGGCCTATCCAGGCTGTTTTTAAAAAACCAATTCTAACTAGGATAATATTTTTTAATAAAATAATTAAAATTGTTATTAAAATATTGAGTGGGGAAAAAATAATTTTTATTAATAAATCAAATAGTGTTTTAAATTTTGTTCTTATCGATTTTGGATTATTTT
>CETH01180906.1_pt1 | contig 10877 bp, 10 predicted proteins | sample 361461 | NCBI WGS metagenome assembly CETH01 (sample SAMEA2622695, study PRJEB7988) | marine metagenome | isolation source: saline water (ENVO:00002010), including
AAAATTGTTGAAAGCTCAATAAAACTGAAAATTCCTGTGGTAACATTTTACGTTTTTTCAACAGAAAACTGGAAAAGACCTAGAGGTGAAATAAATTTTCTTTTCAAATTGATAATAAACTATTTTAATAATGAGTTGAAGAACGCTATCTCTAATGGAATAAAAATCAACATAATCGGTAATCTAAATAAACTACCATTAAAGGTACATTCTTCACTAAAAAAAGCGGTTAAGTTAACAAAGAAAAATAAAAAAATAATCGTAAATTTAGCTATTAATTATGGTTCAAAATTGGAAATAGTTCACGCCTTTAAAAAGATAAAAGATAAAAAAAAAACTAACTTAAACTTAATTAAAAATAACCTTTATACCAACAAATTGCCTGACCCGGATATTTTGATCAGGACAGGAGGTCATAAAAGATTAAGTAATTTTATGCTATGGCAACTCGCTTATGCTGAAATTTATTTTTTGGATAAACTTTGGCCTGATTTTAACGGGGTCGATCTTAAAAAAATTGTAAATAATTTTTATAAAATTAAAAGGAATTTTGGTTCTATTTAAAATGTCAAAAAATCTTAAAGCAAGAATTTATACCTCTATAGCACTACTTCTCTCTTTAACAATTATTATGATAAATAATTACGCATTAGCTTTTTTTTTAATGTTGATTGGTATTTTTTCAACTTTAGAATTCTTCAATATTATGTTGAAAATTTTTAAAAGAAATAAAATTAAACAATTTTTTTATAATTTACTTTTTGCGACATATATATTTATTTTTTGTACTTATTTTTTTACTTTATCGTTTTTTTTTCATTTAAAGTTAATTTTATTTTTGATATTAATAACATGCGTTGCCTCTGATATAGGTGGATTTGTATTCGGAAAAATTTTTAAAGGGCCAAAGTTAACCAAAATAAGTCCAAACAAAACTATCACTGGAGCAGCAGGCTCAATTATATTTTCATCTTTTGCCATATCGATATTGTTTTATTTAATTAGCAAAAGTTTTGATCCATACATAATATTAATAGGGTGCTTGACATCCATTAGCTGTCAAATTGGAGATTTGTTCTTTTCATTTCTTAAAAGAAAATCTTACCTGAAAGATAGCGGGAATTTTCTTCCAGGTCATGGAGGAATTCTAGATAGAGTTGATGGTATTCTACTAGGGGTTCCAGTAGGGTTTTTAATTTTTTTATTATCTTATTAATATGAAAAAGAATATTTCTATTTTAGGCTCTACAGGTTCAATTGGGTTAAATTGTCTAAAAATAATAAGTAAGAAAAAAAAATTTTTTAAGATAAATGTTTTAGTTGCTAACAAAAATTATAATTTAATTTGTAAACAAATTGTAAAATTTAAACCTAGTATTTTTATTGTTAATGATAAAAATATTTATGAAAAAATTAAAAAAAAGTTTACTAAAAGCAAAGTAAGAATATCTCAAAAAGTGGATATAAAGAAAAGTTATTTTAGAAAATCCGACATAACAGTGGCAGCTATACCTGGCATTGCTGGACTTAAACCAACGGTTGAATTAATTAAAAAAAGTAAAAAAATTCTAATTGCGAATAAGGAGTCAGTAATTTGTGGATGGAATTTGATTAAGAAGGAAGCCTCTAGGCATAAAACTAAAATTATTCCCGTTGACTCTGAACACTTTTCAATAATGAAAATATTGGAAAATCATAACATAAATGAAGTTAAAAAAATTTACTTAACAGCCTCTGGGGGGCCTTTTTTGAATACTCATATTTCAAAATTAAAAAATGTAAAACCTAGCCAAGCTTTTAAACATCCTAAATGGAAAATGGGAAAAAAAATTTCAATAGACTCAGCTACTTTAATGAATAAGCTTTTAGAAGTCATCGAGGCTCACAAGATATTTGAATTTGATATTAAAAAATTTGAGATTGTTATACATCCAGAGTCTTTAATCCACGCAATAATTGAATTTAAAAATGGATTATATAGATTTATTTATCATGAGACATCTATGATTATCCCATTGGCAAATGCTATTTTTGACAACAAAGTTAATATCGATGAATTCTTAAAACCTAAATTGAACTCTAAAAAATCAATTTTTTTTGGCAAGTTAAATTTTTCAAAAGTTGATATAAAAAAGTTCCCAATTATAAATCTTAAAAACCGTCTAAATGAACACAAATCTTCACCAATAATAATTAATGCGGCTAATGAAATATTAGTTGATCAATATATTGCTAAAAAAATACCTTTTACTTCCTTTTATAAGTATATTCTAAAGGTACTGAGTGATAGAAATTACAATAAATATGCTATAAAAGAAGCAAAAAATATAAATCAAGTTTTGCAAATAGATAAATGGTCAAGGAGAGTTACTTATAAAAAATTAACAACAAAAAAAAATGCGTAAACTAATTATATCTTTCTTTATTTTCTGCTTTTATATTAATTCTTTGCAAGCGGAAGTAATAAAAAAAATTGAAATAATCGGAAATAAAAGAGTCAGCGATGCAACTATCAAATTATACGGTGATATTAATTTGAATAAAAATTATCAAGAAAGAGAAATTAATAAGATATTAACAAATTTGTATTCCACTAATTTTTTTAAAAATGTTGAAATAAATTTATCTAACAATATTTTGACCATTGAAGTAGTTGAATATCCAGTTATAAATGACTTAGTAATCTTAGGAGAACCCAGTAAAAAATATAAAGAACAAATTACCGAGTTAATAAGTTCAAAAATCAAAGACTCGTTCATAAAAAGCAATTTAGCAAACGATGTTGAAATAATTAAAAAAATATATGCATCTGCTGGATATAATTCTGCTAAAGTAAATACAAAGATAAGAGAAATTGATGAAAATAATTTGGACTTAATTTTTGAAATTGATAAAGGAAAAGAAACTATTATCTCAAAAATAATTTTTACAGGAGACAAGAAAATTAGAGAAAAAAGATTAAGAGATATAATAGCTAGCGAAGAGAATAAATTTTGGAAAGTTCTATCAAGAAATAGTAAATTCAGCGAAAATTTATTAGCACTTGATATTAGATTACTAGAAAATTACTATAAATCTTTAGGCTATTATGATGTAAATATTTCTTCTCAGTCTGCAGAACTTAAATCAGACAATCAAGAGGTAGAAATTACATACTCAATCGATGCAGGTAATAGGTATATTATAAAAAAGATCTCAACAAATGTTGATCAAGTGTTTGATAAAAATTTGTTTTATCCATTAAATAAGAAATTTGAAAAAGTTGTTGGCGACTATTACTCTCCTTTTAAAATTAGAAAATTATTGGAAGATATAGATGAATTAATTGAAAAACAAAATTTACAATTCGTAGAGCATAATGTTGAGGAGATTATAGAGGGAGATGCTATAGAAATTAAATTTAATATTTTTGAAGGAGAAAAAATTTTAGTAGAGAGAATAAATATTCTTGGAAACAACGTAACAAACGAAAGTGTTATTAGGGGTGAACTTTTATTAGATGAAGGAGATCCATTTACTGATCTTAAATTAAAAAAATCTATATCACAAATTAAGTCAAGAAATATTTTTGGTGAAGTTACAAAGAAAGTCTCTGATGGTTCTTCATCTGATTTAAAAATAATAGATATTTCTGTAGAGGAGAAACCTACTGGTGAAGTTAGTGCTGGTGCAGGGGTTGGTACTAACGGAGGAAGTTTTGCATTAATGGTTAAAGAAAATAATTGGCTTGGAGATGGTAAAAATGTTTCCTTTGATTTGGATTTAAATCAAGAGTCATTACGTGGAACTTTAAATTACACAGATCCAAATTACGATTTATTAGGAAATGCTTTAAGTTATTCAGTGAGTAGTACAAAGAGTGATAAACCAAACCAAGGATACGAAAATACTATTTTGGCTGGAGGAGTAGGAATTTCATTTGAACAATTTAAAGATTTATATGCAAAGCTTGGATTAAATGCTAGTTATGATGACTTAAGGACTCAAGATACAGCTTCAGACTCTCTTAAAAAACAAGCCGGAGATTTTTCTGAGCTCTCAGGATATTATGGATTTACATACGATTTACGTGATAGGGCTTTTATGCCAACTGATGGAATAATTGCAGGTTTCGATCAAACCTTACCATTGTATGCAGATAAATCATTTTTAGCGAATACGGTTTTTTTAAGTTCTTATAAATCATTTGGTGAAAATGTAATTGGAGCTGGTAAGTTTTATTTTTCTTCAGTAAACGGACTTGCCGGTGACGATGTAAGATTAAGTAAAAGAAGAAATTTGAGCTCTAAAAGACTCAGAGGATTTAAAAGAGGTAAAGTAGGTCCTAAAGATGGTGAAGATCACATAGGAGGTAACTATGCAGCATCTATCAACTTTGAGGCTAATTTACCAAAAATTTTACCAGAGGCGACTAAAACAGATATTGGATTATTTCTTGATATGGGAAACGTTTGGGGAGTCGACTATGATGACAACATAGATGAAGCAAGAAAATTAAGATCTTCAGCAGGTGCCGCAGCAAGCTGGATGTCTCCAATAGGGCCAATGACTTTTATTTTATCGACAAATATTTCTAAACATTCTAACGACGAAACAGAAAGTTTTAACTTTAACTTAGGTACAACATTCTAAAATGAAAATTTTAAAAAAGATAACTTTTATTTCAATTATATTTTTTGTTTTTCATCCGAATCTTTCAGCAGAAGTTCCGTATTATTTAGATTTTAAATATATACTAAATCAGAGTGAGGCAGGCAAAAAAGCACAATTAAGTTTAAAGAATAAATTAGACAATGGAATTAAAAAAATTCAGAAAAAAGAAAAAACAATTCAAGAAGAAGAAAAGAATATTATTAAGCAAAAAAAGGTAGTCTCAGCGGAAGAGTATAAAAAAAAGGTAAACGATTTAAGAGCTAAAGTTTCAGCGCTTCAAAAAGAAAGAAGTTCACTTTTAAAAAGTGTAGCTGAAGAAAGATCCAAAATGAGATCTGAACTTCTTAAAAACTTAAATCCAATAATTAAAGATTTTATGAAAGAAAAAAATATCAGAATGGTAATTGATAAAAAAAGTATGTTGCTTGCGGATGAAGATTTAGATATTACGCAAGAAATAATGCAAAAGCTTAATGCTAAATTAAAAACAATTAAATTAAACTAAAAAGTTTAATGCAATCAGTTTCATTTTTTAAAAAAAAATCACTTCTTACAAATAATCTTTTTCAAGACTTTAAATTAAAAAAAAACATCAAGATAAACAACATAAAATCATTAAAAAAAGCAAAAAAATTTGATCTAACTTTTTTTGACTCTATTAAATACAAATCATTTGCATCTAGTACAAAAGCGTCTTGCTGTATAACTACACAAAAATTAGAAAAATTTTTGCCTAAAGAGGTAGAAAAAATAATTGTAAAAAATGTTTTATTTGAATTAGCGAAAGCCTTAAAAAAAATGTATATAGATGCTGACATTGATTATCCAGACTTAACTGTTAAATCACCTAATAAAAGCAAATATAAAAGTGTAAAATTTGGTAATAATGTTTTAATTGGTAAAAGCGTTAAAATTGGTAAAAATACTATTATTGGAACAAATTCAATAATTGAGCACGATGTAATTATAGGTAAAAATTGTGTAATTGGGTCAAATGTAATTTTAAAAAATTCAATATTGGGAGACAATGTTGTGATTCAAGATGATTGTAAAATAGGACTTAAAGGTTTTGGTTTTATTCCTTTAAAAGATAAAAATTTTAAGTTCCCTCATATAGGGAGGGTATTAATTGATGACAATGTTGAAATTGCATCTGGTTGTACAATAGATAGAGGATCTGTTGACGATACAGAGATTGGAAAGAATACATATTTAGATAATCAAGTTCATCTAGCTCACAATGTTAAAATTGGATCTAATTGTATGATAGCAGGACAGGTTGGTTTTGCTGGAAGTTCAATTATTGGCAATAATGTTTCAATAGGAGGTCAAGCAGGTATTTCTGGACATTTAGTAATAGGTAATAATGTAAAAATAGGTGGAGGCAGCGGTGTAGTTAAAGATATAGAAGATAACCAAATTGTTATGGGTTATCCAGCTGTTCCTTTAAAAGAATTCTTAAAAAATACAAAAAAAAAATATGAGTGAAACAGAAATAGATAAAAAAAAGATAGAAAGTTTATTACCACATAGAGAACCTATGTTACTGATAGATAAATTAACAAAAATTGTTCCATTAAAATCAGCTACTGCAATCATGTATGTTAAAAAAGATGGTTTTTACGTTCAAGGCCATTTTCCCGGTCAACCTGTTATGCCTGGTGTTTTAATTGTTGAAGCATTTGGTCAAGCTGCAGCAGCTTTAACGGCTCATGGAATAGATCCAAAAGAGTACGCAAACAAATTAGTTTATTTAATGAGTGTTGATAAAGCTAGATTCAGGAACCCAATTATTCCTGATTGTGAATTACATTTAGAAATAGAGGCAGTGAGATCACATGGTAGAGTTTGGAAGTATAAGGGAACTGCAAAAGTCGATGGTAAAAGAATGGCGGACGCAGAATGGTCTGCAACAATAGTTGAAAGAAACAAATGATCCATAAATCTAGTGTGATAGATCCTAAAGCTAAAATTTTAAAAAATGTTAAAATTGGTCCATTTTGTTATATAGGTCCTAATGTTACTCTTAATGAAAATGTTGAATTAGTTTCTAATGTACATATAGAAGGTTATACCATTATAGGGAAAGGAACTAAAATTTTTCCATTTGCTAGCATAGGAACTCAGCCACAAGATTTAAAATTTAGAAATGAAAAAAACAGTCTGCAAATAGGAGAAAATAATTTAATTCGAGAACATGTAACAATAAATCCAGGCACCGCAGGCGGAGGTTTAAAAACTATTATAGGAAACAACTGTTTGTTTATGATTTCTTCACATATAGCACATGATTGCAAAATCGGCGACAATGTTGTTATAGCTAATAATGTACCATTGGGAGGGCATGTAACTATTGAAGACTCAGTCGTAATCGGTGGAAACTCTGCAGTTCAACAGTTTACTAGAATTGGTAGATTAGCAATGATTGGTGGTATGACTGGTGTACTAAAAGACGTAATACCATTTGGATTGTCAATTGGTAACAGAAATTATCTAGAGGGACTAAATTTAATAGGTTTAAGAAGAAAAAAATATGAGAATCAAAAAATAATGGGACTAAGTAAAGCGTATAAAGAAATATTTTCTTCGAAAAATCTACATGAAAACCTAAGTAAAATTAACGGAGAGCATAAAGGAAATGAATTAGTTAGTGAGGTAATTAATTTTATCGAGAAAGATAAAAAAAGACCTATTTGTTCACCTTTGAATTAATATAATTATGATTGGGCTTATATTTGGAGAGACAGATTTTCCAAAGCAAATCTTAAAAAAAATAAAAAACCAAAGAAAATATTTGATTATCGATCTAACAAAAAACAAATATTTTAAAAAAGACAAAAACTCTTATTCAGTGTCGCTGGGTCAATTTGGTAAAATTATTAAGATCTTAAAAGAAAATAAATGTAATAGAGTATTATTTGCAGGGAAGGTAAAAAAACCAAGATTTTCGAAGATTCGACTTGATTTGAAAGGTATTTATTACATACCTAGAATCATAAAAGTTTCTAAATTAGGAGATGCTGCGATTTTAAAAGAAATAATTAATATATTTAAAAAAGAAAAGATTAAGACCATCAGTTCATTGACCTTTAATCCTGAATTATCCTTAAAAAAAGGAAACTATTCTGAGATAAAACCTAATAAAGAAAACAAAATTGATATTAGTAAAGCTATTAAAACACTTAATAATTTAAATAAATATAGTTTTAGCCAAGGCACTGTGGTGAGAAATAACAAAGTTATCGCTATTGAAGGAAAAGATGGAACCCAAAAAATGCTTAAAAAATGTAAAAGTAAAAAATTTAAAAATAATGGTGTTTTAGTTAAATTTCCTAAAAAAAAACAAGATTTAAGAATTGATTTACCAACAGTTGGTTTGAAGACTTTTAAACAATGTAAATTAGCAGGTCTTAAAGGGATTGTGTTAAAAAGTAAGTATAATGTTTTTTTAGAAAGAAAAAAATGCATTAGTTTCGCCAACCAAAACAGAATGTTTATAACAGTAAAATGAAAAAGCTTACTATTTTTTTATTTTTATTTTTATTTACTAACCTGTATTCAGCTGAAATAAAACTTGAGAGAATTTTTCAAGACTTAGATAAGCCATGGAGTTTATCTTTTCTTGACAAGGAAAATATAGTAATCACCGAAAAGTCAGGGAAATTATTCTCATTTAATTTTAAAAATAAGAAAAAATCTGAAATTAAACATAATCTTTTAGTTCTGGAGGATGGACAAGGAGGATTGTTAGATGTTTTGTATCACAAAGGAAAAATATATATATCTTACTCCGAATATAGAGGAATGCGAGGCTATACTAGTACTTCCGTAGCTGTAGGAAGTTTTGATAAACAAAATATAAATTTTACAACTATTTTCAGAGCAGAGCCTCCAATTGACTCAGGTTATCATTTTGGATCAAGATTAGTCATAAAGGGAAATCATCTATACATTACCGCAGGAGAGCGCGGTCAGGGAATGATAGCTCAAGACCCTAAGAAACATCCAGGAAGTGTCATTAGAATTAACATTGACGGTTCAATCCCGAAAGATAATCCAAAATTTAAAGGTAGAAATGACTGGTTGCCAGAAATTTTTCAAATTGGAGTAAGGAATCCTCAAGGTATGGCTCTCTCTCCTTTTGATAATAAGATTTATCTTACAAATCATGGAGCTAAAGGAGGAGATTGGTTTGGAGCGGCCAATTTTGGCGAAAATTATGGATGGAAAATATTGGGTTGGGGCGGTACAAATTATTCTGGAACTAAAATAGGACCTAAATGGAAACCCGGATTTACAAAGGCTATAAAATATTGGGTACCTTCTATAGCAGTTAGCGCAATGACTATTTATCAAGGAGATACATTTAAAGAGTGGAATGGTGATGCCTTAATAACTTCACTTAAAGACCAATCTTTGCGAAAAATTAAATTTAAGCACAACGAATTTATAAATGAGGAAATTATTTTTAAAGGTAATATTGGTAGAATTAGAGATATTAAAATACAAAAAGAGACTGGTGATCTTTATATGTTATCCGATAATGGGAGTATTTGGAGAATGTTTAAATGAAGAAAATCTTTATTTTAACTGGAGAGCCATCTGGAGATAAATTAGCGTCTGCAGTAATAAACGATTTAAAAAAAATAAATAAGAACTTAGAATATTTGTCTGTAGGAGGTCAAAACTTAAAATCATTAGGAATAAAATCTATTTATGATTTAAAGGAAATTACATATCTAGGATTTACAAATGTAATTACAAATATATTTAAAATAAACAAAAAAATTAATCAAACTGTAAAAACTATATTAGAATATAATCCTGACGTACTCTTCACAGTTGATAGTCCAGATTTTACATTAAGGGTTGCTGAAAGAATTAAAAAAAAAAATTCTAAAATTAAAACTGTACACTATGTAGCTCCACAAGTTTGGGTATGGAGAGAGGGAAGAGTTAAAAAGATAAAAAGATTTATAGACCATATTCTATTATTATTTAATTTTGAAAAAAAATATTTTGAAAAAGAAAATATTAGCTGTGAATTTGTTGGTCACCCATTGTTACAAAACAAGGAACGAAGTAAAATAGATATCAATCAAATTATAGGAAAAAACAAAGCCTTAATCTCTATGTTTGCAGGCAGTCGTAAATCAGAAATTGTCGTTTTAATGCCAATCTTGATAGATTTTATTAAATTGATGAATCAGAATTATGAGGATATGACTTACGTTTTTCATTCTACTAAAGAGTATTCTCAATTATCTCAATCGTTCATTAATGAAAGCGGTTTAAATAATTGTGAAATAGTAAGTGATGATAAAATTAAATCGCATATTTTATATAAATCAATTTTTGCAGTTGCTAAATCAGGGACTGTTTCTCTTGAAATTTCTAACGCTAAAATTCCTTCAATTATTCTTTATAAAATGGGTTTTATAAATTATTTGATTATTAAAAGTCTTGTCAAAACTAAATACGCGAATATTATTAATTTTGCGGCGAACGAGGAAGTTATACCTGAATTACTCCAGTCTAATTGCAATGCTAAAAATATTTATAATCATGTTAGTAGTTTTATAGAAAATCCGGAAAAAATAAAAAAACAGGTTGATAAAGTTCAAAAAATTTTAAGTGAATTAAAAACCGTTGGATCCTCTTCAGAATTAGCAAGCCTGTCTTTAAACAAATTTCTTCAATGATAGTTTACAAACATGACGATTGTTTGCTTAAAGATAATGGATTTAATCACCCTGAAAGAAAAGAGAGAATAAGCAGCATTTTAGAGTCGATAAAGCAAATAACAGATTTTAAGATTTATTTAAAAAATGCCCCTCTAGCGGATATTGAGACAATATCCTTAGTTCACCCAAAAAATCATATTAAAACAATATTCTCAAATATACCAAAAACAGGTTTGATAGGTGTTGAAAAAGAACCTTATGCTGACACAATGCTTTGCCCTAATAGCAAAAATGCCATTTTAAGATCTTGCGGCGCTGGAATAGCTGCAGTTGATGACTTAATGACTAAAAATGAAAGGGTTTTTTGTGCGATCAGACCTCCAGGACATCATGCAGAAACATCTAAAGCTATGGGCTTTTGTTTCATAAACAATATCGCTGTTGCAGCAAGATATTTACAAAATAAGTACAAAGTTAATAAAGTCGCAATTATTGATTTTGATGTTCATCATGGAAATGGAACACAAGAAATTTTTTATA
>CETH01058765.1_pt1 | contig 10872 bp, 6 predicted proteins | sample 361461 | NCBI WGS metagenome assembly CETH01 (sample SAMEA2622695, study PRJEB7988) | marine metagenome | isolation source: saline water (ENVO:00002010), including
TTTTTTTAGCTATATAAGGTATAGCAGTTTAGTTAATTATTTTAATAAAATCATTTTTTTAGATGCACGATTTTCTCCTGCCTCTATATAGTAAAGATAAACACCTGCACTTACATGATTCCCTAACATATCAGTAGCATCCCACTTGGATAAATATCTTCCAGTATTTTGTATCTCATTAACTAGAGTTTTTAGCAGTCTGCCTTTTATATCAAAAATTTGAAGTTTTACCAAAGTTATAGATTCCAAATCATACTGAATAGTAGTCGTTGGATTAAATGGATTAGGATAGTTAGTGTGCAAGGCAAACTCTTTAGGAATTGAAGCCTGATCATCTGAACGCAATGAAAAACCTGTAAATTGCCCAAAGCCCTCATTAATAACTGGCTCAATTAGGCTAAGATCTTGATCTCCGGCTGAACCTGTAAACATTATAATTACCGATGAGCTTTGAATATTTTGCGAAAACTCAACAGTGACTTCTAAGATAGCTCCCTCGCCAGGCAATATTCCTGGCGTCAAATCAAATCCTAAAATTTTTCCAGTCCCATCCGGCATCTCTCCTGAGATATTATCAATTATTGCAGCTGAAAATCTCCCTACACCAATCACGTCTGTGATTGTTAAATAATTAGGCATATCATTAATTACTAAATCAACGAATGAGACTGTATCTGTGTTTGTCATATGAACTTCAAATGTTCCAATTCCACCTGGATAAAGATCACCAGTAGCATTTTTTATTTCATAGACTACTGATGGTTCTCCAATATAAAAACTATGCGGAGTTTCTTCAGTATGCATTGGTAAACCGTTAGCATCTGACAATACAGACTCGTTAATAGTCAAATTAATTACGGAACCTTCAGGAACACCGTCAAGAACTCCATAGGTAACCTCAGCTAGGTGCCGAACACCAGGTGCGATTGGATTTGATAAGGTATTATCATAAGCAATAAGACGATAGACGCTACCTACCATTTCACCAGTAAGTTCCCAATTTGTCAGATCCAAAAGATTACTAAACTCATGATAAACACCCATTACAAAAGGTGGATCTGATAAAATATCGATCTGGAGACCATATATAGGCTGTGTATTTTCTAAAAACACAGAACTATAGCATACCCCTCCAGGTAAACCATGACCGCCTGATAACATAAGATATTGGGTTTCTATACCTACTTCATATGTCGCATTTTCAGCAGTCCAATTTAACTCTACAAAGTCCTCATCTTGGATGCTTGCATCAGCAAATGAAAGACTGACAGTAACCTCTTCTTCCGCAACTGGATACAAAACAGCTCTACAGACTGGCCCATTACCAGATTGTAACGGTAACCCAAGAGAAATCCCTGTTATACCTATGTTACCATTACCTAAATCAACAATCTCCAAACTCCAATTCTCTGTCCTATCTGTAGGTAAAACTGCAATACTATTTAGTACATCTGGGTAATCCATTATTTCAAAATAAAATAGCCCTAATGAACTTTCATTCTGGATAAATAAATCTAAAGTATCCATCTGTCCAGAAAGTGAGGCTCCATTTGAAATAGAACATTCTACCCATTCTACAGGAGTGGCTTGAACAATATTAGTAGGTCCTGATTCACTTCCAGAAGGATAAATGGCGGTAACATAATAAAAATATGTAGTACTATTAATAACATTTTCATCTAGATAACTAGTTACATCACCATTTACTACATCAATATTTTCAAAATTTAGATTATCTGTAGAACGGAAAATTTTATATTCATCAATATCCACAGGTCGTTCTTGAATCTGCAATGGATTACTTAAATCGACTTTCAATTCATAGGGAACACCGCCTGGATATGAATTGATTACATCTATTTTATCAGAAGAAACAAGCCACTGTCCTAGTTCTGTCAATTCAAAATGAAAATTTGTAGTAACTCTTGAATCAGAAAAAGATATCAGAATATCATCTATTGCCCATCCTGATGCCCAACCTCCATTATCGTTATGATGAAAAGCTATTTTAACATTAGCCAAATCTGAAAATTCAGATAAATCCACAGATTGCATTATCCATTCTTCAGCTACGTCTACAACACTCTGGACAACAACATACGAATCGCCTCCATCTGTACTAACCTCTACTAATACTGTTGAACCAAATGCTCCTGTGAAAAAAGAAGCATAATTTAAAGTAATACTTGTTGCTCCAAATAAATTAAGTCCAGGAAGAACTAGATAATCATTCCCATCATTATCAGGAGTATCTTCGCCATTAAACCCATCATCATTAGAAACCACATACTGAGTATGCGATGGAATAGTCCAAAAATTACTAGAACCATTTTCAGTAACATACCAGCCATTACCATTTGAAATCATTTCCCAACCCTGAGGCAATTCACCACTTTCAAAATCTTCAGTAAAGTCAGGAGGAATTGGACCGTATGGTGGATCCCATGTTAACAGAACCTGTGCATCCATACCACTTTGAGCTGAAAGATTATGAGGCTCTTCAATATATCCTGGATAAACTGAAACCGTCCCAGAATCAGAAGACGCAATCCAATACAGACCCCCAATACTATCTGTAACAACAACATTTTCAAAATTAATTCCAGTATTGCCTGCATATGCATCAGTATGAACTAACATCTCCATTTCTAGAATAGGATCGGAAAATCCGGTTTCTAGACCAGGTATAATTCCATTATTAGGATCAAATAAAATAATTCTTGTGCGTCCATTATCAAGTTCATTAAAATCAAACGAAAAGCCATCAGCTCTTCCAACAGCTGTTACATTAATTAAGTCAACATAGTTTGGTGAATCAAAAATATCATACTGTACTCCCCCAACATCACCAGTATTGCCAAGATTAACAACAATAGTAACAGTTTCATCAACATCACCGGTATCTGATGACGCACTAAGAAATATTACATCGCCAATAGAAATAGATCCATCCTCGCTATCAGAAGATAATATATTTCCATCCTCATCACTTACAATCAAGTTGGAAATTAGTAAATCTAAAACAGCTGATAATACTTCTAACCCGTTAAAATGAAGATTAAGAACTGAAATATTTGTTCCTGGTTGGATTCCATCACTGGATGAACTATTATAAAAAACAACCCTGCTTAGTCCCTCTGATAAATTAGTAAAATCAGAAGAAAACCCCGGGGCATCTTCTGTTGGTGTAGTAGCAAATAGCTGAATTAAATCTGGAGACACACTTAAATCAAATTGGATACCACCTATTGAGTGGTTTGGACTGTTAATACTGAGGGGGACAATAATATCAGATGTATAACCATCAGCTTGAATATCACTAAGGCTGACAGTAACATCTTGCCCAATTAAGCCTGTTAAAAACAGAGATAAATAAAAAACTTCTTTTAAAAAATTATAAGGTTTTAGCATAACACTCTCCAAGTGAAAAGCCAACGAATTAACTACAATATTCAGTTTTGTTAATAATTTAACTGTTACACCTTTGGAAAAATGGATAAATGATTTAATCTAAAATAGCAATATTATTTATAGAATCCACATGATAATTTTTTTGAAGTAAAAGTATACTTAGTATTAAAAAAACCAAATTTGTTATAAAAATTTAGATCTTTTTATATCCTTGATTAATGAATGACTGTAGTTTTTTATACTTAATATATATTTGTTTTCCATCAGGCCCTTCGACTTTTATTTTTTCATTCCTGCCAACTTTATTTTCTACCTTTATAGGAGATCTTGATTGGTGAGATTGATTCCCTTGCTGTATAGGGTTTTGTTTGACACCTGAATAGCCTAAACCGGATGTGTCTTGATGCTGCATTTTAACATTCCGGACAGTACTCTTATTATTAGATATCTGCTCAGCTCCTTGAATTTGAGTTCTAAAAAGCCTCTGGACAGTAACAGCATTCATATCAGCAATCATCTCCTGGAATAATTGAAAGCCCTCTGACTTATACTCAAGCAATGGATTTTTTTGTCCATACGCTCTCAGATTAATTCCCTCTCTAAGCTGATCCATCGCATATAAATGATCTTTCCATTTTTCATCAATAGTCCTCAAAATAACGAATCTTTCAAAACCTCTTATCATCTCTTCAGGAATCAAGGACTCCTTTGATTTATAAATGGACTCCGCCTCACCCATCAAATAATTTCCTATATTATTAATTGACGGTTCTTCTTCAAGATTAGATTTAATTTTTTTTTGTGATATATCCACCATCAGATGAGAGGAAAAAGTTTGTTTTAGATGATCCCAATCCCAATTATCTAAAGAGCCGGACTCACTCTGAATATCTAATTCGTCCATAATATAATCATCAATTATCTGGATTACATTTTTTCGCATATCGCCACCAGATAGGGCTTGCTTTCGTAAATCATATATAACCTGTCTTTGTTGATTCATCACATCATCGTATTCAAGCAGATGTTTTCGTATACCAAAATTCCTTATTTCTACTTTTTTCTGAGCATTCCCAATTGCTCTAGTAACCATTCCAGCTGATATAACCTCACCCTCCTCAACTCCCATACGATCCATAATTGAAGCTACTTTATCAGAGCCAAATAAGCGCATTAAATCATCCTCTAAGGATAGATAAAATCTTGATGAACCAGGATCGCCTTGTCTTCCACTTCTTCCCCGCAATTGTAAATCTATCCGCCTAGATTCATGCCTTTCAGTACCAATGATATGTAAACCTCCTAGTTCAATAACTTTTTCATTAAGTTTTATATCTGTTCCACGACCAGCCATGTTTGTAGCAATAGTTACGGCTCCTGTTTGTCCAGCTCTAGAAACAATTTCAGCCTCTGATTTGTGTTGTTTAGCATTGAGAACGTTATGAGGAATATTTTTTCTCTTTAGCATTCTTGATAACAATTCTGATACTTCAACTGTAACAGTACCTACTAACACAGGCTGAAGATTATTATGGCATTCTAAAATTTCTTCAATCACTGCATTATATTTTTCACGTTTAGTTTTGTATACTAAATCATCTCTATCTTCTCTTGAAACTGATCTGTGCGTAGGAATAACAGTTACACCAAGAGAATATATAGAGCCTAATTCTTCAGACTCAGTTTCTGCTGTACCGGTCATCCCGGCTAACTTATCATATAATCTAAAATAATTTTGAATTGTGATCGTAGCTAAGGTTTGCGTTTCACGCTCAATGCGGACATTTTCTTTTGCCTCTAACGCTTGATGTAATCCATCTGAATATCTTCTTCCAGGCAAAACTCTACCAGTAAACTCATCTACTATCATTACCTTGCTATTTTGGATGACATAATCAACATCTTTTTCATACATGGTATATGCTCTTAAAAGTTGATTGAAATTATGGATCGTTCCGCTCCTCTCAGCATGTAGTTGATGAGCTTTCTCTTTCTCTTGATCTTTCTCTAATTTAGTTAAATTATCTTTTTCTTCGATCTCTATTAACATTTCGCCTAAATCAGGAATAATAAATGTATCTGGATTATCTGGAGAAAGAAGCCTTCGCCCTCTTCCTGTTACATCAATAACATGACTTTTTTCATCAATTGAAAAAAATAAATCCCCGTCTACCTCATGTAATTTCTTATCCCTAATATAGTTTGATTCTACTTCTTGAGATAAAGCCAACATCCCTGTTTCTTGAAAAATTTTCATAACTTGCTTATGTTTCGGCATACCTCTAGAGCATTGTAATAATTTAAGTCCAGCCTCTTCTGTCTTATTACCTTCAAGGAGGCCCTTAGCTTGAGACACTAAATCAGCTATCAACATTGACTGCTTTTTGACTAACGATTGAACCTGAGGCTTAAGTTTTTGAAAAGTATCATCAACAGGAGTATCAACAGCACCGGAAATAATTAGGGGGGTCCTAGCTTCATCAATTAAAACACTATCTACTTCATCGACAACTGCAAACGCATGATCTCTTTGCACCAAATCGTCTTTGTGCAATGCCATATTATCACGTAAATAATCAAACCCAAATTCATTATTTGTTCCATATACAATGTCTCTGTTATACATTTCACGACGTTTTGCATTATCCATTGAGTTTAAAATAAAACCAACCGTTAAGCCTAAACGCTTATATACCTCTCCCATCCACTCTGCATCTCTTTGAGCTAAATAATCATTAACAGTTATTATATGAACCCCGCGACCTGTAAGTGCATTTAAAAATATTGGCATAGTGGCCACCAAAGTTTTCCCTTCTCCAGTTTTCATCTCAGCAACTTTACCCTGATGTAATATTACTGCACCCATGATTTGAACATCATAAGGAACCATCTCCCAAACAATTTCTTGACCGGTTACCCGCCATGATGATCCGCACATTCTGCGACAGGTGTCTTTTACCATCGAAAAAGATTCAACCAGGATTGAATCAAGTATATTTTGTTGAGCATTGCGGATATGTTCCTTAAGTTCTTTGCCTTCGTAGTCATTGCTCAGCAGATCTGATTTTTTTTTTATTTTTGAGCCAACTAACTCTTTTAATTCTTTTGTGCGTTTAACTAGATCATCATCTGACTTTGATGAAAGAGTATTATAGAATTCATTTATTTCATTAACTAATGGAGTGATTTTTTTAATTTCTCTTTCGGACTTTGTCCCAAAAATTTTTGCAAGAAGCATTTGTTATCTATTCCCTATAATTTTTTTATAATTTTTGTATATAGAATCAAGTACACCATTAATAAACCCTGCACTTTCTTCAGTACTATAAATTTTTGCAATTTCTACCATCTCTGTGATGGATACTTTGGCTGGAATTTTTTCTATATAATATATCTCGCAGATTCCCATTTTTAATAATATTCTATCTATTTGTGCAATCCTATTAATTTCCCAATTATTTAAATGCTCTTTTATTAACTCATCCGCCCATTTACTATTATCAATAACTTGATTAAATAAATCATAGACAAAAGATTTATTTTTATCTTCAATGGGATAAGTTTTTATAAATCTCTCTAATGAATTTAATGGATTTTCATCAGAAAAATTTTCGGCAAATAGAGCTTTTAAAACACTCTCTCTAGCCTCTCTACGAAAATGAGTGTTTTTACTTTCTTTAATCAAAAATCCTCTACCCTAAACTTTAACTTTTAATTCCTGAATCCAACCAAAAGGATCTTCAGCGTCTTGCTCTTGGATTTGAATTAATTTTTCCCTAAGTCTCATTGTATAAGTCCCCATCATGCCATTGTTGTAAGAAAATTTTTTGTCTTCAAATGTGATTGAGCCAACAGGAATAACAACTACTGCTGTACCCACACAAAAAACTTCGTCAGCATTCAATAAATCTTTTAAACTAACTTCAGTTTCTTCAACCTCCATATGAAAAAGTTCAAGCGCAATTTTAATTATGGAATCTCTAGTAATTCCAGGAAGTATCGAGCCATTTAATCTAGGCGTTTTTAAAATACCATCTTTAACTATAAAAATATTGGCTGAACCAGCCTCCTCGATTAGTTTATTGTTTGCTGCATCTAAATAAATTACTTCATCATAACCTCTTTTTTTTGCTTCTTTAACCGGCAGCAGCGATGCTGAATAATTTCCTATTGCTTTTGCATTTCCTATTCCTTTTGGGGCAGCACGATGAAATTTAGTCGTTATAATTAAATCGAGTGGTTTAATTCCATTTTTAAAATATGAACCAACCGGAGAGACATAAACAATATATGTGTACTCCTCTGCAGGTCCAACACCAAGTGTCGGCGAAGTTCCCCAAATAACAGGTCGGATATACAGGCTGCCTTTGCCTAAAGGAGGAATGTAATCAATATTATCTTTAACCGTTTCAAAAACTGAATTCAAAAAAAAATTTTTGGTCATTTCAGGGATACATAATCTTTTACTGGAAAGTTTTATTCGCTCAGCATTCATGTCAGGACGAAAAAGGACAACATTATTTTTTTTTGTTATGAATGATTTTGTACCCTCAAAAACTCCTTGACCATAGTTTAGGACACCTGCAGCAGGTGAAAGTTTAATTTCCCCAAAGGGAATTAATCCTCCAATCTCCCAATTGCTATCATATCTACATTTAGCATAATACATGCTCTTGGTATTAACAATATTGAAACCAAGCTCCTCCCAGTTAACTTTTAGTTTTTTTTTCATAGGGCTTTCATTAATTCTTTACTAATTAACAATCGTTGAATTTCTGATGTGCCTTCGTAAATTTGGGTAATCTTTGCATCCCTCATTAACCTCTCAACCCCGTATTCTCTAATATATCCATATCCTCCATGTATCTGAACGCAATCTGTAGACGCCTTCATCGCGATTTCTGATGCAAAAAGCTTTGCCATTGAGCTTTCTTTGATAAAATCTTTTTTAGAATCTTTTAATGAAGCAGCCCTCCAAACCAATAATCTAGCAGCATCAATACTCGTGGCCATATCTGCAATTTTTGTTTGTATAGCTCCAAATGAATTTATCGTCTTACCAAATTGTTTTCTCTGTGAAGAATATTTTACAGCCGACTCAAGAGATGCTCTTCCAATACCTACCGCTTGAGATGCAATGCCAATTCTTCCTCCTCCTAAAGCAGACATGGCTATTTTAAATCCATCACCTTCATTACCTAAAAGATTCTCTAATGGTATTTTACAATTACTAAAATACAAATCTGTTGTATCAGAAGCTCGAATACCTAACTTATCCTCTTTTTCACCAATAGATAAACCTTCTATATCTTTATCAACAATGAAAGCTGATACGCCTTTACTTCCTTTATTTGGATCGGTAATACAAAATATTACTACAAAATCTGAATTCAATCCATTTGTGACCCAACTCTTTGTACCATTAACAACATAATAATCTTTTTTTCTTTTACCAATCGTTTTCATATTTTTTGCGTCAGAACCAGAGTGCGGTTCACTAAGACTATAGGCACCTAACTTTATACCTTGAGCCAGCTTAGGTAGATACTTTTCTTTTTGTTTATTGGTACCCCATCTTAACAATATTTCGCAAACTAATGAATTATTTACAGACATAATTGTCGAAGTAGCAGCCTCAACTGAAGCAATTTCTTCTAAAACAAGAACATAGGAAATTGTATCTAGACCCGATCCACCAAATTCTTCAGGAACCATCATACCCATAAAACCCAATTCACCCATTTTTTTTACTGCTTTAAAAGGAAATATTCCATTTTCATCTCTATCAATGACACCAGGGAGAAGAAATTCCGTTGCAAATCTTTTTGCACTGTTTTTGATCAGTTCTTGTTCTTCAGTTAAAGAAAAATTTATCATACGTTTTTTATAATTACCGCTGAAGCTTCACCACCGCCAATACAAATCACTGCTAATCCTAACTCTGCATCGTTTTTTTTCATCCCATTTATAAGTGTAGTAATAATTCGGGCTCCTGATGCACCAATTGGATGACCAAGAGAAATAGCCCCTCCATATATATTTACGTTTCTAGGATCCAAATTAAAATCTTGAATCGCTGATAATGCAACGACCGCAAATGCTTCATTTATTTCCCAGAGATCAATATCATTATGTGTTAAACCAGCCTTTTCTAAAACCTTTTCAATAGCTAAAGCAGGGGCAGTAGTAAACCATTCAGGCGCATGAGCAGCGGATGCCTGGACAATTAATTTTGCTAATGGTTTTAATCCGAGACTATCAGCTTTCGCTTTAGAAGACATTAACAAACCTGCAGCACCATCATTTATCTTTGATGCATTCGCAACAGTAATAGTACCCCCACTGTCAAATACTGGGTTTAAGGAAGAAATTTTTTCAAATTTTACCTTATTGGGTTCTTCATCATCCTTGAGTAAAATAATTTTTCCATTCTTTTGTTTTAATTTAATTGGCTCAATCTCCGAATCAAAAACCCCATTTTCTCGAGCAATTAATGCGCGCCTATAAGATTCTTTTGAATACTCATCTTGAGCATTTCTACTAATTTTTTTTTCTTTTGCACATAATTCAGCAAGCCCACCCATATGTTTATCTAAATAAGCATCCCAAAGTCCGTCATGAATAATACTATCAACTATTTTCTGATGCCCCAGTCTGTAGCCTTTTCTAGCCCCTGTCAAAATAAATGGAGCATTAGACATACTTTCCATACCTCCACATATTATAAGATCAGCATCACCATTTTTAATCGCTTGATCAGCAAGCATAGTCGCTTTCATTCCTGATCCACACATTTTATTTATTGTTAAACATTCAACTTTATAAGAAAGATTGGCATAAATAGCAGCTTGTCTAGCAGGTGCTTGGCCAATACCAGAACAAAGGACATTACCCAAAATAACTTCATCTATAGATTCTTTATCCAAATTATTTTCTGACAAAATGGATTCTATAACTATTGATCCTAACTCTGGAGCTTTAAAATCACTCATAACCCCTTGAAATGAGCCTATGGGTGTTCTTTTGGATGAAATTATATAAGATTCTCTTTTCATATTTTTAATTAATACAAAATTTCAATCATGAGAAAAAAAATCTAACCAGAACTTATACTGTTATCATATGCTAAAATAATTTTTTTTACTAATCTATGTCGCACTACATCTTCCTCATTTAAAGATACAAACCCAATATCATTAACTTTTTTTAATATATCAGCAGCATGCATTAGACCAGAAACAGATTTATCATGAAGATCTACTTGGGTAATGTCACCAGTAATTATTGCTTTCGAACCAATGCCTAATCTGGTCAAAAACATTTTCATCTGCGCGACAGTTGTATTCTGAGCTTCATCTAAAATCATAAAAGCATTATCCAAAGTCCTACCTCTCATATAAGCTAGAGGTATTATTTCAATTATTTTTTCATCAATATATCTTTTTATTTTATCTTTGGGAA
>CETH01037706.1_pt1 | contig 10860 bp, 10 predicted proteins | sample 361461 | NCBI WGS metagenome assembly CETH01 (sample SAMEA2622695, study PRJEB7988) | marine metagenome | isolation source: saline water (ENVO:00002010), including
TTTTCCTGATTCGGGTCTCGAGGTCCGATTCTTTCCAAAATATGTCCTGTGTGCAATTTATCAAATTAATTTATTTATGCAAGAAAAAAAGCAAGAAAATTAAATTTTATCTTTCTAGCCTTTTGTACCAATCCTTTCCATCCTTCTTTTTAAAGTTAGAAATAAAATTAAAAATAACTTCTAAATCTTCAGATATAAATAATTCTTCAAAAGTACTTTTAGGTAAAAATCCCTCTTTTACAGCTTCTTTCGAAAATTGATAAAGAGATGAATAGTAACCATCTACATTAAAAAGGATAATAGGTTTAGAATAAAAACCTAATTGGTTCCAAGCTAAAGCTTCAAATAATTCTTCCCAAGTTCCAACTCCTCCAGGTAAGGAGATAATCGCATCAGATAATTCAGCCATTCTGGCTTTCCTCTTATGCATTGAAGAAACTATTTCTAAATTAGTTAAACCTTTGTGACCTACTTCTATTGCGTCTAGCTGCTCAGTGATAATACCTGTTACTTTTGCACCTTTAGACAAGGCTGCATCAGCTGTAATACCCATAAGGCCGTTACTGCCACCACCATAAACCATAGAACATCCTTTATCGGCTATCGCATACCCAAGCTCCATTGCTTTTTCTGTGAATTCAATTTTATTTCCTGAGGCTGAACCGGCATAAACACAAATGGATTTCATAATACCTTCCTTAATAACAACTATATCACCTATAATTATTTAAATGGATACCTTAAAGATAGATATTGTTTCTGATGTTGTGTGTCCTTGGTGCGTTATAGGCTTCAGGAACTTAAAGAAAGCAATGCATGAATTGCAATCAGAATTAAATTTTGAAATCTCATGGAAGCCTTACGAATTACATCCTGAAATTCCTCAAGAAGGTTATGATAAGAAGTTGTACATGCAACAAAAGTTTGGGTCTTCAAATGGGAAATCTCCTTACAATGAAATTATTAAAATAGGAGAGTCTATAGATTTTGTATTTAATTTTTCTAAAACAGAAAGAATTCCTAATACTTTTATGGCGCATCGTCTTTTATGGAAGGCTGAACAATATAATTTGCAGACTGAATTGTCAGAAACTTTATTTAAAGCTTACTTTACTGATGGTCTAAATATTGGATCCAAAAAAATACTTTCAGAATTGTGTGAGTCTATAGGAATGAATAAAGAAGAAATTATGAGCTTTTTAGAATCAGGAGAAGGAGGTCAAGAGATAGCTGATCTTGAAATGGAATTTATTGAAAAAAGCATAGGGGCTGTTCCAACTTACTTCATAAATGACAAATATATTATTCAAGGAGGTCAAGAACCAGAAACGTTTGTTTCATTTTTAAAAAAAATAATTGAAAAAGAAAATGCAGCTAATTAATAGTAATAAGTTGTCTCAAGCAACAGTGCATAGTGAATTTTTTCCCTTTTTTCATGTTGATAATGTATTTTTAGATGAGGTTGATATTGATTTAGTAATCAATGATTTTCCTTCCATTACTAATGGCGGTAGTTTTCAGGTTGACTCAATTCAATCAGGCAAATCTGTTCATAAGCTCATTGATGAACTTGAGGGAGAAGAATTTAAGAGGATCTTAGAAAAAAAATTTAATGTTAATTTAGACAAAGCAAAAGTAGCTACAACGTTAAGGGGTTACTCCCGTAAAAAAGATGGGAAGATTCATACTGACTCTAAAACAAAGATATTGACTGTTCTTTTATATCTAAATAAGACTTGGCCAACAAAAAATGGGAACTTAAGATTATTAAAAGAAAACAATAATTTAGAACATTATATTAAAGAGATACCTTGTACATTTGGCAGTATGGTTGCATTTAAAGTAACAAATGAATGTTGGCACGGTTTTAAGGCTTATGAAGGCAAAAGACTCTCTATCCAACTTAACTATATATATCCAGAAGCACTAAGAACTCATAACTTAAGACGTAAAATTAGCTCTGCTGTAAAATCTATTTTTAAAAAGAAAATATAGGAAAGATCCCTGAAAGTACTGATTATCAAATTAACTTCAATGGGAGACCTTATGCATGCTCTTCCAGCTTTATCTGAAGCCAAAGAAAATATTAATGATATAAGCTTTGATTGGGTTGTAGATAAAAACTTTGCTTCTGTTCCTTCTTGGCACCCCCTAGTAGATAAGATAATAACTACAGACCACAGGAATTGGAAAAAACAATTTTTTTCAAAAGATACAAGGGAGTCTTTACGTCATGTAGTTAATAAATTAAATGAAGGTAATTATGACCTAGTTGTAGATATGCAGAATAATCTTAAAAGTGCCTTCATCTCCTATTTAATCAAACATGATGTAATTGGTATGGACGCTAAAAGCGCTAGGGAATTTCCTGCACATTTAGCCTACTCCAACAAAATTAATGTAGACAAAAGACTCCACGCAATTGAAAGACAGAAAGAATTATTAGGAAAGGCCCTTGGCTATAAATGTAAAAAAAATAATGTTAATTTTGGTGCATTATTTAAAAACTTTGTTAAACCAAACATAGAGCTTGCTAATGAATATATTGTTCTAGTGCAAAACGCCAGTTGGATTACAAAACAATGGTCAATTGAAAATTGGCAAGAATTAATTAGACGAATTGAAGAGAAAGGTGTTCCGATGTTGTTACCTTCTGGAAATCTAGAAGAACTTGAAAGAGCTAAAGAAATTTGTTCTATTTCAGATATGGCTCAAGCATTAGACTTAATGTCTTTAAACGAAATAGCTTACATTATTAAAAATGCCAACTTTTCAATTTGTTCAGACACTGGTTTAGCTCATCTATCGGCTTTAGTGGGAACGCCATCTATAACTTTATATGGACCAACAAAGACTTCCTTAATAGGAACATATGGAGAATCTCAAATTCACCTAGTTGGAGAAAATAAAGATATTAATAATATAAAAGTTTCAGAAGTTATAGGTAAGCTTGAACAAAACAGTAATTTATTTCTTTAAATTAAAACTTTAATCACTAATTATAATTCTAGATTTTTCATAAGCTTCGTTTATTAATTTAACCTTTTCTTCTCTAAGTCCTTTTTTATTATTTATAGTCTTGCCTAGGATCAAATAATCTTTAGATTCTTCAGTATAATTTGGCCAATTAATTTTTCCATCGGGTACAGGGTTGCCTGTTTTTGCAAAATTTGTCCACATATCCATCATAAGTTGCGAAAAGATAAGGTCATCTTCTGAAACATCGATATTAAACATTTTAAAATCGCCAAAAACATAAGGCACCTCTCCTGCATGAAATGCTTTAAGGTCTTTAGAGCCATTTATTGACGGATGCCAATCCCATAAATATAAATAGACAAGACTATCAACAGAACCCATCAGTTGTGCCCACTTCTGCATAGGTGCCGTAAACATGGCATCAGTAGTAAAATCTATCCAAGAGGTCTTAGCTTCTTCTTCATTTTGTGATGGATAAAGATCGTAAATTTTTTCACTAACATTAGGTAGCACTTCGACTATTGATGCTGGAGTTAAATCTACATATTTTAATAAATTTGCTGATGATGGGTTTAATATACTAGGCGCAAAGGTCGTTGCCTCATCAGCTGTGCTTCCTAAAAGAACAGGTATATTAGCCTGAGCTCCTTCTAAAAATATCTTAGAAATGTCTTTGGGTATAACGTCTCCATCAATAACAGTTAAAGCATCAAAATTTGTTAAATATAAAGGGTCGTTTTTTAAATTATTGATAATTTCAACAGCATCTAATTTTCTTAAATCTTGTAAAGAAGGGTTATCCATACCTGAAATATTTTTAGCTAAACTTAATCCTAAATTTTCTGCACTATCAGAGTATGAAGTTCTGTGCTTTAAATAAGTTAAAGGGATTAATCTTGCTCCACTTTGCCCTATAGCTTTATGAAATAAACCTTTAGACAGAGGAGTTGCCTGCATAACATTAACACTCCATGAGCCAGCTGATTCACCAAATATAGTCACGTTATCTGGATTCCCTCCGAATTTATGAATATTTTCTTGTACCCATTCCAAAGCAGCAACTTGATCTCTATATCCTTGGTTTCCAGAAGAGCCGTTATTTTCTCTTGAAAGTTCAGGGTGAGCAAAAAAACCTAAAGGTCCTAATCTATAATTAATAGTTACTAATACAATATCTTTCTTAGTTAATTCGTTACCAGGATATTCTTCACCGCCACTACCCCACACGAGAGCGCCTCCGTGAATCCAAACCATTACAGGAAGATTTTCAGAGATATTTTTTGCTCTAGTCCACACATTTAGATAAAGACAATCTTCATCCATTGCACTTAAATCATAACCATCGTCATAAAATTCTGTGGTCATATGAGGTTGATAACATATTTTACTGAACTTCTTAGTGTCTAAGGTTCCTTCCCATGCATTAACATCTGACGGAGGGGCCCATCTCAATTCATTTATTGGAGGAGCTGAATAAGGAATTCCTAAATATTTCTTTAAAGTTCCTTCTTGAGAACCTTCAATCAATCCACCTGTAACGTGAACCTGTTTTTGGATAGGGATATCCTTGTTGCAAGAAGTAAGCAAAGCTATGCAAAGGACTAAAATAAAGTTTTTGATTTTCATAATTTGGATATTTGGTTTGCTAAAGACCTTACTAAATTTTGACTTCTCTCAGCTCCAATCGCTCCCTCTTCCATTAGACAAGGAGTATAGCCAAATGAAATTTTCTTATTTGTTTCAGCTATAGACATTGATCCCCCCCAACCTGCCCAAAAACAAGCTCCCTCTTCCAAGAAGCCCATCCAGCTAATATTATCAATAGGAAGTCCAAATCCTATCCCCCATCTCAGGGGCTCAACGAGAACTAAATCATTTCCTCGAATTTGCTCTTCTAGAGCAAATTTAATTAAATCTTCAGAAAAAATTCTTTTTCCTTTATAAGTTCCACCATTGGCCATAAGCGCCATGGACTCTGCAATAGATCTACCATTTCCATGTCCTCCTGCGGCAGGTATTTCTGATCTACGCCATTCTGGAGTTAATGCATCAGGAGCAGTAATTATTCCATTTGTCATAACCCTCTGCATTACGGAACCTTCTTCCAATTCAAACATTTCCTCTGGTTTAGTTTCAACTGCCTGATGAATTTCTGCTACTCTGGAATGTTGGCTATCTTCTAGTCCAATATGAAAGTCAATATCTAAAGGTTCTGCGATTTCTTCTCTAAAAAAATTACCAACGGTTTTTCCAGAAATCCTTTTAATAATCTCACCCATCAAATTGCCAACTGTTATTGCATGATAACCTAGAGCAGTTCCTGGCTCCCACCAAGGTTCTTGGGTTTCAAATAAGGCTGCTACTTTATCCGGATCATAAAGATCATGTCCTGCAACCGGCTCATCCCAGCCCGGCAATCCTGAGGAATGGCTCATAATGTGACTTACAAGAATATTCTCTTTACCCTTTTGAGCGAATTCGGGCCAATATTCTGAAACTGGAGCTGAAAAGTCTAGTTGCCCTCGATCAGCAAGAACATAAGCCGATAAAGAAGTAGCATTTTTAGTACTTGAAAACACATTAACAATAGTATTTTCTTCCCATGGCAATGTTTGTGCTTTATCTCTTGATCCTGCCCATATATCTACCACTAACTCTCCTTCATAAGTCATAGCTAAAGAGGATCCAATATCTAAACCCAACTCGTATTGCTTTTCGAAAGCAGCTACTACTTCTTCAAAATTTTTGTCAAAAATTCCTTTTATTTCCATCTATTCATCCTGTACTTTGGTTTTTGGTAACTTTCCGTAGGCTCGCTCCATATCTGGATCATCCTTAGCTAGATCTTTTAAAGGTTTCCATAACTCGGCATGAATGGTAGCAGCTTTTTTAGGGTCATTACGTAACATACTAGGTCTCTCATTGCCATCCCAAAAATCATTTGGGTCATCTGTAGAAAAGGCAGATTGAGCCCAAGATAGCTCTTCTTCAGTTAGTGGGAGATTAATTGGTTCAGATTTACCTCCACTTAAAGATGCAGCTAAAAAGGCATGCGCTTCTATTGTTCGGTCATATAAGCTTAAACCAACATGATCAGCCCAACGCACGAGGTGATATTCATGCCTAATGTCATTGTCCCAAAGAATCCGATGTAAAAATTCTGTACCGTCCTGTAACTGAATAAAATCTTCATCTCCTACCTCTAGATAAATATCTAAACCGCTCTCTCTTATTCTTGCAGCATTATTGACAGCTATATTAGCTGGATTATCTGCTAAAAATTTTTCTGATTTAAAAGGTTTTCCCCAAACATTTTCATAAATACTTTGACCGGTCCACCAAGAGTTCCTTTTATGAGGTTCTTTTGGAAATTCAAGTATGGGCATGATTGCTGGTTCCATGGGTGCTATTGCTTTAAAGCGTTCAGGATTCTTTAAACCTATTTTTAAAGTGCCGTAACCCCCCATAGAAATTCCTGTTAATACTAGGTTATTGGAATCAATTAAAGCTCCAAATTTATTTTCAGCCCAATTTGGAAGTTCTTCCGTTACAAAAACTTCCCAAGTCCCGTAATAATAACTGATAGGTCCACTTGAAAATGAAACTATAATCATAGGAGGAATAATCTCTTCCTTAAACATATCTTCGTAAACCTGAGCTTGTTGAATTAAATTTTTTCTGCTTCCACCTCCTCCGTGAAGATTAATTAATAAAGGCAACCTTGAATCCTTTGAAAATCCAGGAGGAAGAATAACTGAAACAGGGACAGTTTCATTTCGAATTTCAGACCTTACGTCATGGAGTTCAGTTGTTATAAACTCATTGGCCGGTGCAGCAATACAAAGAAAGCTAAAAGGCAAAAGAAAAATTAAAAATTTATGCATCGCCTTTTAGATTTAAAGAATTAAAAACTTCTTGTAATTTCTACTCCTAATTCTCTTGGGTTACCCCAATTACCAAATCGTCCTCCACCAGTAGCAGCGCTTAAATACCCCGATACATAATCTTTATCAGTAGCATTTCTTACAAAAAATCTAGTTCTTAAAGTTTCATCTGCATTTTCATGAATTAAGTTTAAATCAACAATTGTGAAAGCACTTTGTGAATAATCATTAAACTCAGAAAAATAAATCTTAGACTTATAAGAAGCATTGGCTCTAAAAGTTAAGGAAGCTCCGGAATCCAGCATAGAAGTATGATTTATACCAATTTTCGCAGACAGTTTTGGAGAGTTAGCTAAAGTATTGCCTCGAAGTTGCTGTAAGCCTAATTCGCCAGCAAGACCATTCAAATTTAAAAAATCTCCATAACTTGCATCTAACCAGACTAGTCCATAATCAATGGTTGTAGAGTCATTCACTATTGAGACGCCTTCCATTTCAAGTCCATTAACGGTTGCATCTCCAGCATTTTTAGTAACGGTTTGTATTCCTATAACTTGTAAAACCTGAAAATCAGAATAATCATATCGGAACATAGACATATTTAAAGTTGTGTTATTGCTTACACTACCTTTAAAGCCAAACTCAAAAGAAGTTACTTCTTCAGGGGCATATGGAGGCGCACATTCATAAGTAGCATAACCTCCAGCTTTAAATCCTTCACTAAATGATGCATAGAAATTACTACTTTCTGAAAGGTCGTGCTGGACGACAGCCCTAGAAGTGGTTGAATTGTATTCATTTGTTGTTTCTCTCTGACATGTTTGGGCAGCAATAACTTTACCCACACCAGGTATGATCATAAAAACAGTGTTATCTTGTTTGTTAGTAAATTCATCCGTAGTTCTTCTAACACCTAAACTAACTCGAGTTTTGTCATTAATATCGAAAGTTCCATCAGCAAAATAAGCCGAGGACTCTAGATTCATCTTTAAATGACTAAAATCAAATCCACTATGAAATGGAAATCCAAAAACAGGTAAAGGGTTATCAAAATGAGTAATTCTTGAGGTCTCATCGTCCATGTAATAACCACCAAAAACAAGGCTCATTCGATCTCTTTCAACATTAACATTAAGCTCTTGAGTGAAAGTTTCTGTTTCAGAAATATCAAATGTATCAAAAACACGTGCCGCAGTTCCATCTCTATCAAGATTAAAGTTATCATAAAATTCTTGCTTTCCTGTGATGGATTTAACTGTACCAAAATCAGTGTCAACACTTAGAGACATTGAGTAAATGTCATAATCTTTATCACTACTATTGGTATTGTTTATTGATTCGGATGTAGGTGTTTGATAAATTTCATGAGGTCGTGTTGAAATAGGTTCTGCACTTAAATGTGGAACGCCGGAGGCTACTGCCAATTCCCTTCTATCCTCAAGCCAACCATAAGGTGTTGGTACTCCTTCTTGCGTTACATTCGCTATTAGTAAATCTGCTTGAAGAGAATCAGATAAATCCGACCTAACTTTAAGTCTATAAGCAGACCTATCAAGATATCCTTGCTCTCCACAGCCTGCATTAAGGCAATCATAATGACCTTCGCCTTGCTCTACGGTTTCCGCAGCAAATCTAAAGCTTGTATTTTCGGTAATACCTCTACCGTAGGCGAATTGACCAGATACCGTATCGTAATTTCCATAACCTGCTGTGACATATCCACTAGCTTCCTGTGACGGCCCCTTAGTGATGAGATTTATAACCCCTCCAATAGAGTTTCTTCCATATAAAGTTCCCTGAGGTCCTCTTAAGACTTCTATCCTATCTAAATCCATTTGCCCTAACTGAGAAGAGTGTGATCTAGACTGAAATACTCCATCAGTACTTACTGCCACACCAGGATTACCATTAAACTGACCAATTCCTCTTATAGTTATATTGTAAGATTCAAGAGTATTAGTGAACTCCATACTTGGCACAACATGTTTTAAATCATGCATAGAAGTTATACCTTTATCTTCTATATCAGTTGAACTTATAGCTGTTATGGATGCTGGAGTCTCTCCAACAGTAGAAGTTCGTTTTAAAGCAGTAACAACAATTTCTTCAATTTCATCTGAATATACAGGTAAAACTAAAGAAGAAAGTAATAGAAATAAATTTATTTTTTTGAACATATTTTTCCCCAATTTTTATGTTATTCATTAAATATACCTATTTCTTACATTTTTTCTAGTTCTTTTTTTTACGGGAAAATTTATGTTTGATAGTAATGATTCTTAATATCCTTTACATTCTCAATAGAAATTAAATCAAGATATTTTGATATTATGAACTTAATACAGAAGGAAAAGAATGGAAAACAATGAACTAAATTCGTCTAACGTTACAGATATTCTAAATAGAATTATGGAATATGAATTAGCTGGGGTTGTTAGATATACCCACTACTCACTTATGGTTGTAGGACCGCATCGACTTCCAATTGTAGAATTTCTAAAAGAACAAGCAAATGAATCTCTTATTCATGCCCAGCAGGCAGGAGAGCTACTAACAGGACTTGATGGCCATCCAAGTCAAAAAATAGCTGATATCGTTGAAACAAATAATCACTCTATAAAAGATATTCTTCAAGAAAGTTTAGCTCATGAAAAACATGCATTAGGTCTATATAAAGAATTACTTCAAGAAGTTGAAGGTTCATCTGTTTATTTAGAGGAATACGCGAGAGGTTTAATTGGCCAAGAAGAGCAGCATCAGTTAGAACTAAAAAAGATGTTAAAAGACTTTAGTTAAAAAGGTTACCCTTTACACCTTCCAGTAATATCTTCACCACACATTAAAGCCAATAAGCTTTGGAAAAAGGTTTTAAGCCATTCTCCAGACGGTACGTTATAGAAAAAAAAGAATGCTAATAAAGTCAATATCCAAAAAGAAGGGTAGTCTCGAAGAAAAATAAAGAAGTTTCTCATTAAATTAAAGTGGCGGATAGTGAGGGATTCGAACCCCCGAAGGGTTTGACCCCTTGCCGGTTTTCAAGACCGGTGCATTCAACCAGACTCTGCCAACTATCCTTTCTTAAGTCTTAATTTTGAGCATTGTACTATAAAGGCTTACTTGATTTTTAAATAGATTACTTTCTAGAAAATTTAGGTTCTCTTCTCTCCAGAGAAGAGGCTATTCCTTCTTTAAAATCTTCAGTTTTTTGTAATCTAATTTGTTCTGATAACTCCCAAGCTACGACTTTTTCTACTTGATCTGCAAGATCTCCTTTTACAGTAGATCTAATAGATTCTACTGCCATAGGAGCTGAACTAGCTATTTCTGAAGCAAACTTTATTGATTCTTCAAGTAGAGATTCTTTAGTAGTGATTTTATCTACTAATCCCATTTCAAAAGCCTCTTCTCCTTTAACTCTTCTAGCTGTATAAAGCATATCAGCTGAATGTTGGATACCTACTACTCTCGGTAAAGTTACTGAGCTACCAAAGCCTTGATGAAAACCGAGTTTAGCAAAATTTGCACTGAATTTAGCTTCAGGGCAAGCTATCCTAAAATCAGCAGACAAAGCAAGGCCCAACCCTCCTCCAACAGCTGCACCCTGTACAACAGCAATTACAGGTTTATTAGTTCTAAATAATCTTACCGCTTGATCGTAAAGCTTTGAATAAGGGTGTGACTTGTCATGCATATCTTTATCTTCACCAAAATTTGCACCTGCGCAAAAGTTCTTACCTTCGGAACATAATAAAACCACCCTGCATTCGTCATTGCCATCTAATTCTTCATACGCATCTGCTATTTGTTGGATTAAAAAAGAATCAAAGAAGTTATTAGGCGGTCTTTGAATAGTTATTTTTGCTATGTAATCCTTAACTTCAATGGTTATATCATCGTATTCTTTCATTGCTAACTCCTTACACTTGAGAACAATGACAATAAATCAGTCTTACTGCCATTTACTTTTATTGAACCAGTTACTAAAGAAATTGGTAAA
>CETH01182830.1_pt1 | contig 10844 bp, 8 predicted proteins | sample 361461 | NCBI WGS metagenome assembly CETH01 (sample SAMEA2622695, study PRJEB7988) | marine metagenome | isolation source: saline water (ENVO:00002010), including
GAATTCAAATTAACAATCAATTAATCAGCAATAGTTTTATTAATCAATTTATTAATCAATATCATTCGGATATTGTTAAAATAGGAGCTTCATATTTTGAAATTTTTAGTGTCATGGCAATGGAATATTTTTTACAAAACAATGTTGATATTGCAATTTTAGAAACAGGACTGGGCGGAAAGCTAGATAGCGTTTCTGCAATGGAAAATTCAGGCCTAATATTTACTACCATTTCATATGACCACATGCACATTTTAGGAAATACGATAGAAAAAATTACACTTGAAAAAGCGGGCGCTATTAAAAAATCTAATAATTTTATTATATCAACAAAACAAGAATTAAAAGTTGTTGATATTTTAAATTTAGAAGCAGATAAAAAACAAAAAAACATTGAATATGTCCAGCAAATAAAAGACAACAAGTTAAAACATTTAAAAGGAGCACATCAAAATCAAAATGCAACACTGGCAAAATTTGCGCTTTCTAAAATCTCTACATTGTTTAAATTTAAAATTGACAAGGCCTCCTTGCATATTTCTAACACATTTTGGCCAGGAAGATTGCAAACGATTCAAACAAAACCATTTGTTGTATTTGATGTTGGACACAACGCACAGGGGATTGTGGCAATATATGATTATTTTAAATGTTTAATTCAGCGATATAATAAAAAAACACTAATTGTAGGCTTTGAATCTACAAAAGAAATTATAAAAGAAGTGTCTAGGCTGTCTGCTTTGTTTGATGAAGTGATTTTTACAGAAACGGGCATTAAGAATAGCATGAGCGCCAAGCAAATGTCTCAACAAATCAAGCACCCTAATATTTTTGTAAATTTAAAACTTAACCAATTGCTGTTGCAGGTCCATGGCCAAATGGGGAAAAATGATATGTTGTTAATATTGGGAAGTCATTATTTTGGAGAATCAATTGATAAATTATTTAAAAATTGTTTTGATAATCATTCTAATATGTCTTAATTTTTTATAGTAGGACATATTGATAAATTCAAACCTAATATTATTCCAATATATTATAAATAATTTCAGGAGAAAAATTTGAAAATTAATGAATTGCAGCGTTTAACCGTTAAAGAATTACATAGTCGAGCAAAAGAATTAAAAATTGCTGATTTTTCTGGACTAAGAAAGCAAGATTTAATTAAGTTGATTTTAGAAAAACAAATTCAAAACAAAGGTGATATTTTTGGACAAGGAGTCTTAGAGGTTATGCCAGATGGATATGGGTTTTTGAGATCTCCTGGTTATAGCTATTTACCAGGGCCAGATGATATTTATGTTTCACATTCACAAATTAAGCGTTTTAGGTTGCGCACAGGACATTTAGTTGCAGGGCAGGTGCGCCCCCCAAAAGACAATGAAAGATTTTTTGCCTTATTGAGGGTAGAAACAGTTAATGATATTAATCCTGAAGATTCAAAAGATTTAATTTATTTTGATAATTTAACGCCCTTATATCCTGATGAAATTTTAAAACTAGAGACAATAGATAAAGGATATTCAACTCGAATTATTGATATGCTTTCTCCAATTGGAAAAGGTCAGAGGGGAATGATTGTTGCTCAGCCAAAAACAGGAAAAACAGTTTTGTTGCAAAAAATTGCTAATGCTATTCGCGCAAATGAAAAAAATGTTAAACTAATTATATTGTTAATTGATGAGAGGCCTGAAGAAGTAACAGATATGGCACGTAATGTTGATGCCGAAGTAGTAGCATCAACTTTTGATGAACCAGCAGAAAGGCACGTACAAGTTGCTGAAATGGTAATTGAAAAAGCAAAACGATGCGTTGAAACAGGAGATGACATTGTTATTTTGTTGGATTCTATCACGCGACTTGCTAGGGCTTATAATACGGTAATGCCACATAGTGGAAAAATTCTTTCTGGAGGAGTTGACTCTAATGCTTTACATAAACCAAAGCGATTTTTTGGTGCAGCAAGAAACGTTGAAGATGGGGGAAGTTTAACTATTGTATCAACAGCTTTAATTGATACAGGAAGCAGAATGGATGAAGTGATTTTTGAAGAATTTAAGGGAACAGGTAATATGGAGCTTGGTTTAGATAGAGCCTTGACCGATAAAAGAATCTATCCTTCAATTGATGTTAATAAATCAGGAACACGAAGAGAAGATAAATTGATGAGTAAAAAAGATTTATCTCGAGTTTGGTTGTTGCGAAAGATGTTAAATGATATGTCTAATGTTGAGGCTATGGAATTTTTATTAGATAAATTATCTAGAACAAAGCACAATAGAGAATTTCTTGATTCTATGAGCAGTTAATTTTATTACTATGTTAGCCGATCGTATTCATAGAATTAATCCTTCTGCAACTTTAGAAATGACGGCAAAAGCTGCAGAATTAAAAAGATTAAATAAACCCATGTATAATATGAGCGTTGGAGAACCCGATTTTAGCACCCCTCTTCATATTCAAAAAGCTGCTCAATTTGCCATTGCTAATGATTACACTAAATATACTCCGGGCTCTGGAACACATGAACTTAAATCTGCCATTGTTGCTAAAATTAAAAGAGATAATAATTTAGATTATTCATTAGAAAATGTTATAGTTTCATGCGGAGGAAAACACTCATTATACAACGCCTGTCAGGTCCTGTTTCAATCTGGTGATGAGGTTATTATTTTTAGTCCATATTGGGTGTCCTTTCCAGATTTTGTTTCTATTACAGGGGCAAAACCTGTTTTTGTAAAAACCAACCCATCTAAGCAATTTGAGCCCGACCTTGAAGATTTAAAAAATAAAATTAACAACAAAACTAAAGGAATTATTATTAATTCGCCTTCAAATCCAACAGGGGGCGTTTGGAGCAATGAGGCAATGTTGGAAGTTTATGATATTTGTAAAAATAAAAACATTTGGATGTTTTCTGATGAGTGCTATGAGCAATTAGTATATGGTCAAAAATTTGACAGCTTCGCTTCCCTGGTTCCAGACAACAGCAGGGTTTTAACTTTTCAAAGTTGCTCTAAAACGTATGCTATGACAGGGTGGAGAATTGGCTATACCATAGGAGATTCAAAAATTGTTTCAGCAATGTCTAAATTGCAAGGACAAAGCACATCGTGTCCTAATTCGATTGCACAATATGCAGCAACAGAGGCCCTTTTGGGAAATCAGAAGTGTGTTATAGAAATGAGAAAGGTGTTTGAGAAAAGAAGAAATTTAATTCTTCAAGAACTAAATAAAAATAAAAATATAACATGTGAAATTCCTAAAGGAGCCTTTTATGTTTTTCCTGATTTTTCACATTATTTAAATTCTCAGGATAAAAACAATAAGATTATGAAAAACTCTACTGATTTAGCAATGTATATTTTAAATGAGACTGGTGTTGTTTCTGTTGCAGGAGACAGCTTTGGAAGCAGTGGGCACATTCGTTTTTCTTATGCCACATCTGAAGAAACCATTAAAACGGCAATGAGCTTAACAAATCAGGCCTTACAAAAATTAATCTTTTAATATTAAATATAATTTAGTAAAATATCGACCATTATAAATTAAAGAGAAAATGGCTAAAGTATGTAAAATAACAAATAAGCGACCATTAGTTGGTAACAATGTTTCTAAGTCTCATAGAAAGACAAAAAGACGACAATTGCCTAATTTGCAATCAAAAAAAATATATGTTCCTGAATTAAAAAGGAGCGTTAAATTAAAATTATCAACCAGTGCAATTAAAACTATTGATAAAAGTGGTTTATTTGCTTATTTAAAAAAAAACAATTTAAAATTAGCTGATGTAATATAATCATGAAAAAAGACACTCATCCAAAAGAATATCGACATGTTGTGTTTCAGGACGTTTCTTGTGATTTTAGTTTTTTAACTAAGTCTTCTATTGAAACCAAAGAAACCATTAAATGGGAAGATGGAAAAGAATACCCTCTTTATAAATTAGACATTTCATCTAAGTCGCATCCTTATTTTACTGGTCAACAAAATTTAGTTGATACGGCAGGAAGAATAGAAAAATTTAATACTAAATATAATTTAAATTCTGATAAAAAAAGCTAGCCTCTTTTTATTTTACATTAATTTTATAAAATTTACTCTTATAATGTTTAAATTTTTTTATTTATGATCAAATTATTTTATAAATATTTTTTATTTTTAATTCATAATTCCTCTATTATGGTGGGAGGACAAGCTGTTATAGAGGGCGTGATGATGAGAGCGCCTGGTGCTTATGCTACTGCAGTAAGGGACCCAGAGGGTACGGTCCAAATTGTTTATAAAAAGCATCAATCCATTGTTGAAAAATATCAAATAACAAAAATACCAGTATTGCGAGGTTTTTTACACTTGGTTGATTCTATGAAAATAGGGTATCAAACATTAGATTGGTCCTCTTCTATTGCAGAGGAAACTAATATAAAAAAAAATCCATATATTGATTGGGGGTTATCTATTTTGTCTATATTTTTTGCAATATTTTTATTTATGGGGATTCCTTATTTTTTTACTGAAATTATAATTTCAAAGCAAGACATTGATAATAATTTTTTATTTAATATTCTTGCAGGTTTATTGCGAATCTTGGTGTTTGTTGTTTATTTGTTCACTTTGTCTCAATTAAACGATGTAAAACGTTTATTTCAATATCATGGTGCTGAGCATAAAGTTGTTTTTAATTTTGAATCAGGTAAAAAAATTAATATTATAAACGCACAGCAGTTTTCAACTTATCACCCTAGATGTGGTACGAGCTTCATGTTTATTCTTATGATTGTTACTATTTTTACTTACTCAATAATAGATTCAGCTTTTATGATAGTTTTTAATACTGTTAATTTTAATATTATTTTGCGTATTGGTCTTCATTTGTTATGTTTGCCTATTGTAGCAGGACTCGGCTATGAAGTGTTAAAATTGTTATCTAAACATCAAGATAAATTTATTTTTTATATTTTATCTTTGCCTGGACTGTGGTTGCAGCGCATTACAACTAAAAATCCAACAGATGCACAAGTTGAAGTTTCGATTTCGGCATTAAATGCGGCATTTAATAATGAATTATCAAAATTTGAAGGCCAACAGCATGTTGCTGATGCTATAGGATAAAACATGATCGAAAAATTAAAATTATTATTAAATGATTATGATGCTTTATGTTCTAAAATGGAAGATGATACTATAATTAATAATCATGTTGAATATGCTAAATTAGCAAAAGAGCATCGCAGGTTAAATCCCACTGTTTTGGCGGCAAAAAATTTTTTTAAAATTAAACAAGATATTGAAGAATATGAATTAATTCTATCGGGAGATGATGAAGAATTAAAAGAAATAGCAAAAGAAGAACTATCTGACTTAAAAGAACAAATGCTGCAAATTCAAGAAGAATTGAAAATTTTATTATTACCCAGAGACCCGAATGATGATAAAAATACCATTTTAGAAATTCGCAGTGGGACAGGCGGAAATGAGGCGGCCTTATTTGCTGATAATTTATATAGAATGTATACACGATACTGTGAAACAAAAAAATGGAAATATGAAATTCTTTCTATTAATGATAATGAGGGAGGAGGAATTAAAGAGGTTGTTTTATCGGTTGTTGGAGACAGTGTATTTGGAAATCTAAAGTATGAATCAGGCGTGCACAGAGTACAAAGAATTCCTGACACAGAATCTAATGGAAGAGTTCATACAAGCGCAGCCACTGTTGCAGTGCTTCCAGAAGCAGAAGAGGTTGATATAACAATTAATGAAAACGATTTAAAGATTGATACCTATAGAGCGTCAGGAGCAGGAGGGCAGCATGTTAATAAAACTGAATCAGCGATTAGAATTACACATTTGCCCACTAATTTAGTTGTAACTTGTCAAGATGAATCTTCGCAACATAAAAATAGGGACAAAGCGTTAAAAGTATTAAGGTCCCGTCTATTTGAACATGAATTAGAAAAAAACAATAAAGAGCGTTCTGATGCTAGAAAAAAAATGGTTTCTACTGGAGACAGAAGTGCTAAAATTAGAACCTATAATTTTCCTCAAGGCAGGGTAACAGATCATAGAATTAATTTAACTTTATATAAGCTTGAAGAAATTATAAATGGCAATATTTCAGAAATTATTGATAATTTAAAAATTGAAGATCAAAAATTGAGAATGTCTTCTATTGAAAATGATTAAATTATTTTTAATATGTTGTTAATTTTAGAATACATTAATCAAATCTCCAAAAATCCCACTTTAAAACAATTTAAAAATATTAAAAATGAAATTATTTGGTATTTAGAATGTAAATCTAACATTACAAAAAAAGAGATTTATTTAGATAAAAAACCAATTTCCAATAATATCGTTAGTTTAATTGATTGGTTTATTAAACAAAAATTAAAAAATATTCCATTTCAATATATTATTAAGAAAAGCAGTTTTTTTGGTAGAGATTTTATTGTTGATTACAGGGCCCTTGTTCCCCGCATAGAAACAGAAAGCTTGTTTTATGAATTAAAAAAATATGAACAAGTTGATAATGCGCTCGAAATTGGTGTTGGATCTGGGGTTATTTGTTGTACTCTATCCTTAGAAAAAATTGCTAAAAAAATTTTAGGTACCGATATTAGCAAGCCCTCTATTGATTTAACTAAAGAAAATATTAAAAATTTATCTATTAGGAATGTTAAAATTAAAAAACATGATTTTTTAACTGCAAAATTTAATCAAAAATTTGATTTAATTATTTCTAATCCGCCGTATATTAATCTTGAAGATTACTATAAATTACCAATTCACATTAAACATTTTGAACCTCAAATTGCATTAACTGATGGAGCTGATGGCTTGACTTTTTATCATAGATTTTCGATAGTTTTAAAAGATATTTTAAATCAAAGTGGACGATTTTATTGTGAAATTGGCAAAAAGAATAGTTTGCAAAAAATTAAAAATATTTTTAGCAAAAAGGGTTATGTTGTTTCCTGTATCAACGATTTAAATAATGATGTTAGATTTTTAAAAATAATGCATTAATTATATGTGTCAAATAATTAATATTTTATCCTTTATACGTTTTTTTAATTTATTGATTGCATCATTAACGGTTTGCCTTTGTTTTCATCTTTTGAATTGCTATAATTATATTCAATTATTTGTGTGTGTTGGAATTGTTATCTTTTCTATGATTTTTGGCAACATAATGAATGACCTTATGGACATTAAGACAGATACTATTAATAGGCCTAATCGCTTGTTGGTTAAAAAAATGATTACAGCCTCTCAGGCCAAATTAATGTTGTTTATTACTGTCTTGGCTCTATGTCCCTTATTATCTTTTTTGTCTTATAAAGCGCTATTATTTTATGGCTTTCTTTTTTGTTTGTTGATTTTTTATAATATTCTTTTTAAAAAAACTCCATTTATTGGAAATATGATTATTTCCTTTTTATTGTCTAGTGTTGTTATTTTTACAGAACTCATGATATTTGGTAATTTTGAAAAACTACTTCCATTGGCATTATTGGCATTTTATATTTCTCTTATTAGGGAAGTAATTAAAGACTTAGAAGACTATAAGGGTGATCAAAAAACAAATTATTACACTTTGCCAATATTGATAGGTAAAAAAAAAACAAGGTATTTTGTAATTAGTTTAATAATTATATTTTGTGCAATATGTCTAATGCCCATATATATAAACATAAATTATTTATTATATATTATAATTATTATTGAGATTCCCATGTTTTATTCTTTATTTTTATTAATTAAACAACCAACAAAAAAAGAGTTTTCACAAATTTCTATGATTTTAAAAGGTGTAATTATGGGAGGATTATTTATTATATTTTTAATTAATAATTAATATTATGTCAGATTTTGTTCATTTACACAATCACACTGATTATTCATTGTTAGATGCTGCTCAAACAGTAGAAACTATGTGTAATCGTGCATATGATTTAGGCATGCACAGTTTAGCCGTTACAGATCATGGTAATTTGTTTGCGATGTTACCTTTCTATAAAGAAGCACAAAAAAAAGGCATTAAGCCAATATTGGGCTGTGAAATTTATGTTGCTATTACGAATCATGATGAAAAAAAACAAATTTCAACAATCAATGGAAAAAAGTGGGGCTATCATCATTTGGTATTATTGGCACAAAATTATCAAGGCTATTTAAATTTAATGAAATTGTGTTCTATAGCATATCTTGATGGTTTTTATTATAGACCTCGAGTTGATAAAAAACTTTTAAAAAAATATAATGAAGGCCTTATTGCAACATCGGGCTGTTTGGCGGGCGAAGTTACAGCATTTGCGGCTGCGGGAGACTATGAAAATGCTAAATTAGCGGCGCTAGATTATAAGGAAATTTTTCCTGATCGTTTTTATTTAGAATTACAAAACCATGATATTGTTGAAGAAAAAAAAGCACATGTAATTTTAAAAAAATTATCTAAAGAATTAAACATCCCTTTGGTTGCAACTAATGACTGTCATTATTCTATGAAGAATGATTCAGATGCACATGATGTGCTATTCTGTTTAGGAACAGGAAAAGATAGAAACGATATTAACAGGCTGCGCTATGAGCCAGGCAAGTTTTATTTAAAATCTGCAGATGAAATGTTTGCATTGTTTAATGATGTTCCCGAAGCCTTAGAAAATACAGTTAAAATTGCGGAACAGTGTGATGTTGCAATTCCCCTGGGAGAATATCATTTACCTGCATATCCTGTTCCAGATGATGTTAATGAAGACCAATATTTAAAACAATTATGTTTACAGGGCTTGAAAAAAAAATATTCTCAAATTGATTCTACTATTAATAATCGTTTAGATTACGAATTGTCTATTATTAAAAAAATGGGTTATGCAGGATATTTTTTAATTACTCAAGATTTTGTGAATTATGCCAAAAATAATTTTATTCCAGTTGGGCCGGGAAGAGGGTCTGCTGCAGGTTCATTGGTAGCATATTCTACCGGCATTACTAATGTTGACCCATTAAAATATAATTTACTATTTGAACGATTTTTAAATCCAGAAAGAGTGACAATGCCTGATATTGACATTGATTTTTGTATTGAAGGAAGAGAAAGGGTAATAGATTATATTAAAGATAAATATGGTCATAATTCTGTGGCTCAAATTATTACGTTTGGTACAATGAAAGCTAAGTCGGTAATTAGGGATGTTGGAAGAGTGCTTTCAATGCCGTATTCAGAGGTAGATAGCATTGCAAAATTAATTCCCAATGAACCCAAAATTAATTTAGAAAAAGCTTTAAAAATTAATTCAGATTTTGCTAAAGTTTCATCGCAGAGTAAAACTCATAAAGAATTAATAGAGTTTTCTAAAACCCTAGAAGGCTGTCATCGACATGCTTCAACTCATGCTGCTGGAATAGTTGTAACTCCAGGGCCACTTACAAACTATGTTCCATTATTTAAAAATCCAACTAGCGGAGATATTGCAACACAAGTTGATATGAATGGACTTGAAGAACTGGGGTTATTAAAAATGGATTTTTTAGGATTGCGCAATTTGACAGTTATAGACCAAACTTTATTATTAATTAAAAATCGCCATAATAAAAATATTGATATTGACTTAATTGATTTGAATGATTCAAATGTTTATGAACATATTTTTTCAAAAGGAAAGACTGTTGGAATTTTTCAATTTGAATCAGATGGTATGCGTGATTATTTAAGCCAATTAAAACCCAGCTCTATTGATGATTTAATTTCTATGACCTCTTTATATAGACCCGGACCCATGGGAAGCATTCCAGAGTTTATTGCACGAAAAAAAGGAGAGGCAAAAATTAAATATTTACACCCTCTATTAGAACCAATTTTAAAAGAGACATATGGTATTATTGTATATCAAGAACAGGTTATGGAAATTACTTCAACTATTGGAGGCTTTTCCCTTGCTGAAGCAGACATAATGAGAAGAGCGATGGGTAAAAAGAAAAAAGATTTAATGGCTTCATATAAAATTCAATTTGTAGATGGAGCAGTTAATAAAGGCTTGGAGAAAGCAACAGCTATTGAAATTTTTGAATTATTAGAAAAATTTGCTGAGTATGGATTTAATAAAAGTCATGCTGCCGCATATTCAATTATTTCTTATCAAACAGCATGGTTGAAACATTATTATCCTATAGAATTTATGACAGCTAATATTTCTTCAGACATTAATGACACAACAAAAGTAGTGAAGTTAATTGCCGATGCTAAAAAAATGAATATTACAATCTTCCCTCCGAATGTTAATTCCTCACATGCTGATTTTACTATTTTAGATGACAAAACAATTCAATATGGATTAGCTGCTATTAAAAATGTTGGATATAAAGCTGCAAAAAATATTGTTAAGGGAAGAAAAAATGCAGTTTATCACAGTGTCTTTGATCTATGTTTAATAGATAATAATTTAATAAATCGTAAAGTATTAGAAAGCTTAATATGTGTAGGTGCCTGCAATGATTTAGAAGGCCATCAGGCTCAATTATATGATTCAATGGATATTATTTTAAACTTTGCCAACAAGCATCACAAGAGTCAAAATAGCAGCCAAGAAAGTTTATTTAATAATGCAGATATTACAACCAATAAAAGGCCAAAATTAAATAGTGCTGAAGAATGGTCTACTGAAGAAAAAAATAAACATGAAAAACAATTATTAGGTTTTTATTTAACTTCTGACCCACTAGAAAAATATTATGATGATTTAAAAGAATTATCAACAGTTGATTCTAATGGTTGCAGTCTTACTAATACAGATTATGTACAATTGGGGGGTATTATATCTGAGCTTACTTTGCGATATGAT
>CETH01047928.1_pt1 | contig 10832 bp, 10 predicted proteins | sample 361461 | NCBI WGS metagenome assembly CETH01 (sample SAMEA2622695, study PRJEB7988) | marine metagenome | isolation source: saline water (ENVO:00002010), including
TTGATGATGTACAACTGGCAAGTCGCTTCTATCCAGAAGCGGATACACGTCAGTCCGGGCAGTATGAGATGCCTGACTGGCGGGATGTACATCAGGAGCTTACTCATAAAGGCGTAACCAAGCACCTGTTGTGGGAAGAGTACACAGAACAATATCCCAACCGTTGTTACAGTTATCCGCAATATTGCCATCATTATCAGGTCTGGCAGAAGTTACAGCGCCGCTCGATGCGGCAGACTCACAAGGCCGGTGAAAAACTGTTTGTGGATTATGCCGGGCAAACCGTACCGATAATCAGTGCCAGTACCGGTGAAGTTCGCCAGGCGCAGGTCTTTGTTGCGGTGATGGGCGCATCTAATCACACCTTCGCGGAAAGTACCTGGACGCAGAGTCTGCCGGACTGGCTGGGTAGCCACACCAGAGCATTTAGCTTCTTCGGTGGTGTGCCGCAGTTGGTGATACCGGATAATTTAAAAAGTGGGGTGAGTAAAGCTTGCCGCTACGACCCGGATGTCACGCCAGCCTATCAGCAGTTAGCGGCTCACTATGGCTGTGCGATTGTTCCGACAAGACCTTATAAGCCGAAGGATAAAGCCAAAGCCGAAGTTGGTGTACAAGTGATAGAACGTTGGATATTAGCCCGGTTACGTCATTACACCTTCTTCTCGCTGGCAGAGTTGAATACGTGCATTGCCGCACTCCTAAAGGATGTGAATAGCCGCCCCTTCAAGCAACTCAATGGCAGCCGACAATCGTGGTTCGACAGTATCGATAAGCCATCACTCGCGCCGTTACCCAAGCTGGCTTATCAGTATACCGACATCAAAACAGTCAAGGTCAATATCGACTACCATATCCAGTATGATGCGCACCTGTACTCCGTGCCGCATCATCTGGTTGGCGAGCGAATAGATGTGCATGCCAGCAGCACCTTAATCACGCTGTACTTCCGCAACAAGGTCGTCGCCAGTCATGCCAGGCAATATCGCCATGGGATGAGTACCGTTCCTGCGCATATGCCTACCCGCCATCAGAAGCATCAAAGCTGGACGCCAGGCAGACTGATGAACTGGGCGAAGGATGTCGGGGATGAGGTACTTGCCTGGGTAAAACACCAGTTGGCTAGCAAATCACATCAGGAGCAGGCATACCGCGTGTGTCTGGGCTTGCTCAATCTCTCTCGTCAATATCCGTCACAACGACTCAATAAAGCCTGTGCAATCGCCAATCAACAGCATCTGTACCGGCTTAAACAAGTGAAAGCCATCCTGACCTCGAATCAGGACAAGCTGTATCAGCACAATCAGGACGAGTCGCCAAACCATCTGCCACAGGCTCATGAGAATATCCGCGGCCCACAGAGCTTCCACTAACTCAGGAATAGACAATGACTAACACCACCTTAATGCTGCTCAGACAGCTAAAACTCACCGGCATGGCCGATGCACTGACCATGCAACAGACACAGCCGAATAACTACGACAACTTAAGCTTCGAAGAGCGACTGCAGTTACTGGTCGATGCCGAGCATCTCGAACGCGGCCAGCGAAAACAACAGCGCCTGCTAAAGGCTGCAAAACTCAAATTACATGCTACCGCCAGAGACATTGATTACACCCATCCGCGCGGTTTAAAACAGGCACACATGGCCAGCCTGCTGCAATGTGAATGGGTGCATAAACACCAGAACTTACTGCTCACCGGGCCGTGTGGTTGCGGGAAAACGTATCTGGCCTGCGCTATGGCTCACACCGCCTGTATGAAAGGCTACAGCGTCAGGTACTACCGGTTATCCAGACTCATGCTCGAACTGAGCCAGGCAAAAGCCGATGGTACTTACAGCAAAATGCTGCAACAACTGGCGAAAATAGACATCCTCATCCTGGATGACTGGGGTCTTGAGCCACTAAAGGCTGCTCAGCGCAACGACCTGATGGAAATCATGGACGACAGGAACAACCACAGCTCAACCATTATCATCAGTCAGCTACCCACAGACCAATGGTATCAATCCATCGGTGACAACACGCTGGCTGATGCCATCCTCGACCGACTGATGCACAACGCGCACCGGATAAAACTAAAGGGAGAATCAATGCGGAAAACACGCTCAGAGTTGACTGATGGTGAACACTTAGCGTAAAAATGGGCTTCGCCCAATGCGGGAAATCTTAGGTGTTCACGATGCACCAGAATAAGCGTTCACGTTCAGCAGAATACGCACGCTTTTCCTCGAAAAGTTATTCCTTTTGTATTAGCTGCATTTGATGAGTTTGAGAATGTAAATTACCGAATACAACAATCGATACTTAATGGAACTATCGATGGAGAAAAGTTTAGAAGTGAGCTGATAAAGAACCAAGGAATGATAATTCCAGCGGACTGGGGTGAAACTTTCGAGTTGAAGGTAGATGGCAAAGTGGTCCTGGTAGATTTAATTCCCTCGTTATTTAATCTTATCGAACTTGATGATAACGGAGAAAAGCGTATTTTTGCTTTTAATAGTGTGTTTAGAATGCTTCGTTCAGCCATGCATATCGGTAGCCGTGTACAAAATACTCAGTGGTTGGATATTACGCTTTTTGATCAATTTAACTTCACTACCGAGCAGTACTTTTCAAATTTGCACGTCACAGTAGATAAGACCAATCCTCATCGAAATGTAGCTATACCCTCGTATGTATTTAAAACGCTGTTGCTAGAGAAGCAGTTTCAATTAGAACAAATTCCCATGGGACCTGTACGAATTCCTTACGAGGGTAATGAGAGTGACGGAACTTACCACGACGGCATTACTCCTCTCTTTAATAATCCTAATAAGAATCAGCCATTTCATGACAGTGTGTATAACAAATATTGGTTAAAATTCATGAAGTTTATTGACGTGGAGTATAACAAATTTTGTCGTTCCGAGGGGAGACGAGAAGATTGTCATCGATTCGTGTACATAGATTGCCGACGGGAAAAGGGTAGAAAAGACAGCTCCCGTAACCCCAAGATGATAAATACAAAATATGTAGATGCCAACGGAATCGAATATGAAACAGAAGCATCAGAAATTGTATATCGCCCAGTACATACTCCCCATGCTATGCGTAATACGTTTACAGTAATGAGACGTTTTCATCTCCACGATGCCGTTTTGATGGAGCAACAAGGTTGGTCCGCATCGGCTATGGTTGATCATTATGCTAAGGGAGAGTATGAGCAAGACCGACTTGAAAGATTAGAAGCAACAGACCAAGCAATAAGAAAAGGTCTTACTTTCAGGGAGCTGAAAGAACAGACTAGATTATTAAACAGTGACAATGCTATTAAGCCAAGCGCTAAACACTCTGCGATGAGAGACGCTCTAAACACCTCGGCTGAAGATGCGATAAAGTCTCAGCACTTGCTATCGATTAAAATTCCAGACTTAGGAGACTATGGTGGCAAAGATGGTATTGAAATTTTTCGCAAATCTCAAAATAAAGCAGATATCGCTGTTTATGATGACTGTGTTTGCCCTGTTGGAGGGATGTGTCCAGTTGAAGTTTTAAACATAATCAAAGAAGAACGACGATGTGCTTTATGCCCTATAGCAATCTTTGGTCTTGACCACATTTCGGGACTAAAGGCCAAGGCTCGTAGCCTAGACTTTGAATCAAAAAGCAAGCAAAGAGTTTTGAAAAATGCAATACATCGGAAAGTATCTTCGCAAACGATAGAAAACATAGATGATCGGCTAATGAATGATAGATTAGAAATATCGGCTTGTGTTTTTATCATTAATACACTTGAGCAGCATGCTAAAATGGACCCGGCACAGGGAGAGTATGTTTGTAGAGATCCTGACTTACTAAGAAATGCATTTAAAATTTCTTTGGATTGCGAAGATGAAATTCAGAGTTTTCTATCTCGGCTTGTTGACGCCAAAGCTTACCCGCAGTTCACATCTGGAGACTTTTTAGCAAAAGTTGAAATAGCAGCTAGAAGATTTGTGCATGGCGGCGTTCAATTTGGTGAAGAGAGCTTCAGCGATATTGACGTCGTTGCCGGTCACATAGCTGCAATTATGCGTAAAAATAAACTGACTTTTGATGAATTAAGTAAATCGGAAATACTCCCACAGTTGCAAGGCCTCTCAAATGGGAGCTAAAAAAGGTACGAATAACTTCAAGTCATTTCAACAAAATCGTATACAAGCAAAGCTAGATGCAATTGATGAGTTTATTAATTCTCTGCCCAAGCGTATGAAACTTGAACGCTTTGAAGACCTGTTAGCTGACTGTTGCGAGTATTTAGGATGTCATAGAACAACAATTACTCGTCAACAAGTTTACGTTGAAAAATTGAAAGACGAATTTCAAAAAAGAAGCTTGTTTTTATCTTCTGATTCAATGGGCAACTATTCGACTAGTCAGCTTGAACAGCTAATCGAAGCAAAGGATGCAGAAATTAGCAGCTTAAAGGGCGATATAGACAGAACTTCGGCAGCGTTAAGAGACGCAAAAACTCAAATTACCTATTATCTGAGTGACGATTACAAAGAATCGGGTTTTGTTTTTAATAAACCTGAAAATTCAGTTCGAATAACTGAGGAAAAGCAGGAAAGTAATTTTCAGAAGGAATTTGAATATACTGCTCATGCGTTAAATCTATTGCTGCAATACTTGGAAGATCAGCGATTTGGTATTGGCCTGAGAAATGAAAACAGTAGTTCAAAATTCATTCTTGCTGATGATGGGCTGGGAGCTATACCGAAAAAAATTGCTGATAGTAAATATCTTGCAGACTTCGTCAGGTATCTGAATAAATCGGGTGCGAAGTATGGATCAAAATAAGCTGACTCAACTAACGCTTCAAACTGCAAAGAGTAATAATGCGATGAAGTTAGTCGCTTTTCTTAAATCAGCTATAGAGAACGGGTATAAGCTTCCAGCTCGAAAGAACACATTGGATGTCAATAAGTCACTTTTGGCAGAACTTGCGGGATTTGACCGACAAGCTCTCGACGAGGAGCGAGGTGCGAAAGATACAATTAATATACTGAATTGGGCCATTGAGCATATAGGACTTGACTCTTGTTTGGTGCATGAGAGTTTTGTTCGACAGAGTGATAGTCCTGATTTGAAAGCGCTCAAAAAAATCCTGGATAAGCAGGATAAAGAAATTCACAGGTTAGAGTCGTTATTACTTCGTGCAGAAGCAAAAAACAACTCGTTGGTCTATGAAATAAAAAAGCTAGAAAGGACTCTTAGTCAAAAAAATGAAGCTGATGCTTATATCTCTTCGGGTTATAAAATAGTCTTGTTTGATGATTTTGAGGAATTAAGTTGAGTGCTAATCGATGGGTAACAATCCGCTTGGTTGTTACTTCCGTTTCTCCAGGCTACAAAAAGCTTAGGATAAACGGAAGCTTCAATAGCAAACGTCGAGAGGTACACGTTCCAGCCGAAATTGACGCCCCTGGACTTGGTGATTTAATTGAAGTTAGGGGAGTTGTTAGAAAAGGTGAATACGGTTTTATCCTTGATGCGTCAGACTGGAAACTATGTTGTGTAGATGAGCATGACATCTTTCAGTTCCTACGAAAACAGAGAACAAACCAAATACAGGGATTGGGGAGTCAGAAACTTAATAAATTAGAAATGCATTTTAATCGTGATCCTCACCGATTTCTGGATGCCTTAGTTTGTTCTGACTCAACTGAACTTGAAGGTATCATTGGAAAGTCGCTAGCCGATAGGCTTATAAAGTTCTGGCAGTCTTACAAGACTGAAAAAGAGCTGATTTTAGCACTGATGCAACTTGGCTTGTCGTTTAAGAGTGCTCACTCTGCGTTGACTGTATTTGGGGAATCTTCCGTCAAGCGTATAGAAGATGACCCATTCGAGCTTGTGCCAATTGTTGGGTTTGATGCATCCGATGAGATTGCCAAAAGTTTAAAACTCCCAATGAACGACCGACGTCGAATCAGTGCGTTGAGCAATGAAATCCTGCTGAATTACCAAGAGCAAACTGCTAGCAGCCTGATGCATCGAGATAAATTTGTTGAGCAAGCCGAGTTTTATCAAGTAGATGGAGAACTGGCTTTATCAATCGGTATCGAGACAAAAGCCATCATTTTCGACAGTGGTTATATTACAAATCCTGCTTTTTATGAAATGGAAACTTCGATTCGACAATTTTTGACGAAAATAAATGCTAGTCGATCAATAAGATTTCATGACTATGAAATTGCTCAAAACCTGAATATGTTCAAAACGATGAACCGAATAGCGTTGACACAGGAGCAAGAGCTATCCATTCATTCCACCCTTAACAACAATGTTAGTTGTATTACAGGAGGCGCAGGTGTAGGCAAGACTGAAGTAATAAGTGCAATTAATTGGATTTATAAGAGCCTCACTGGATTCAACGTCATAGGGGCTGCATTGAGTGGTATCGCAGTAGATAGGATCATCGAAGCAACAGGAGGGTCTGAAGCTTACACATTAGCTAAATTGCGTTACGGTGTTTCAAATGGCGATATTCAAGTACGTCCTCATACTCTGCTTATTATTGATGAATCGAGCATGCTTGGTGTACAAGAATTGTATTATATATCAAAGCTTGGGTTGGATAATCTTAAACTAGTTTTTGTAGGCGATCCCAATCAACTGTCAGCCGTAGGATACGGGAAGTTTTTTGAACAAGCCATTTCATACTTTCCTACTGCCAAATTGACTAAGGTTTTCAGGGCTGAATCCGAAGAAATAACTAACGCCGCAAATGCGGTATTGGCAGGTTGTAAACCTGCTCCAAACAAACATGTCGAGATAATAAAACCAACCGTAGACGATATTGCAAACTATGCATTGATTAATGAAGCAATGGTTTTATGCCCGACTAATGCAACTGCGTCAAAAATAAATCGCCGTATTCAAAGGCTGCGAGTAAAAAGTAGTTTCAGTATTTTCACTGTCTTGGGTCATCAAATTTACTCGAATGACCGGCTACTGTTTACTAAAAATAACCCCAAAGTGGGTATTTTAAATGGTCACTTCGGCATTTTCCTAAAACATGATACTGAAGGTATTCATTTGAAGATGGAGAGAATTGGCTCTATTACACTGTCATATGATGATTTCGTAAACTCAGGGGCTCAACTGGGATATGCGGTAACTGGGCATAAAAGCCAAGGAGCAGGCTTTGATATAGTTGTTGTTGTTTGCGAAAACTCATCAGTATGCACAAAACGCTGGCTATACACAGCGTTCACTCGAGCCAGAAAGAAGATTGCCTTTGCAGAACTTGGTGATTTTCAGCTCGCTTTAAATAAACCAGACATGCCTAGAATGACTCAGCGTCTAGTACCACTTGTCGAGTGACAAATAGAAATTTACTTCTTACATATAGCTGAGACATATGAAAAATCTTAACTGAATCTGTTTGATATCATTTTTAGGTTTTGTTCAAGCCTGACAGTCACATATATGAATCGGCCATTCGGCTCTAACTCACCTTGGCCCCTTAACGAGTTAGCAAAGTGCAAAACTTGCAAATTGCTTCTGCCCCAAAACGTGTCAAGGCAAATTACACAAAGGATCTATAAGCGGACATTAAAATTCTTGTTGAGTGATGCTGTGATTGTCCACATTTTTTAATGACTTTCCCCTATATTCAGGAAATTGTGCAATTTGCGCACTTTTTTCTGGCTAAAAATTGAACAGTGTGTATTTTTAATAACATTGGGACAAGCTATCAACTTTGCTAAAACTAACCCATAAAGAAAAGTGCGTGATTGTAAAACAGAAATATGCGCGATTTGCGCAGTATTAAATTGTTAGCAACTTGGGATAGTGACATTAGGCTAATGGTAATGAAGGTAATAAAACATGAATGACACGCAAAAATGGATTTTATTCTGGGTGTTTATTGGAGCGTTTCTAATTATCACTGGGCTTACAATTTGGGGAGTTTTTTTTGGTCTGGCTGAACTCAGTGACGCTTATAAAGACAAATTATTTTACGCGCTGATTTTAGAAATATTAGGGGCTGTTATTGTGCTTTTCAAAACAGGGTTTGCTCAAAAAGCAGAAGGTGCATTTACAAAGAAAATATGGATCGACTTTGAGGATGGTATGGACGTTAGGAAATATGTTGGGAAGAATGTAACTATTTCGCCCAGAGGAGAGGATGGGACGCCTCTGACCGAAGATATTTCAAACAACATTATGAAAGATCGTGCTCTATATGTAACACCAGAATTGCCTGAAGGGACTACAAATGTTTTCATAACTCTTGAGTTAGATGAAGAAACTTTCGAAGGATCATTTTCTGCTAATTCATATGTCGTAAAGCTAGAGGAGCAAGAGCTATGAGTTACGCCCTTCGCAATAAATCCGAGTACTTAGGTAAAAAAGGTAACACACACTGGTGGTCTTGGACCGCATTTATTGATGCAAATGAAGGAGATAGTATTAATGATATTAAATATGTTGAGTATCAGTTGCACTCTTCGTTTAAAAATCCTATCAAAAAGTCTAGGAAGGCCAGTGACAACTTCTCGATTACATTAAAGGGTTGGGGGACTTTTTTACTGCGGGCAAGAGTTGTTTTTAAAGACCCTCAAGTCAAAACATTGTCTTTATCTCATACACTAGAATTTAAACAAGGTGGTAATGAGCATGAGAATATTTAAAGTCAATATCGTTTCTAATTATGCATATGCACACGAATGAATTTCCACAACGCTCGTTTGTGAGATATGGCACAAGTCTTCTGTTGCTCCAGTTTGCCGGTGATTTGCGACGTTATGTGCTTTTTTGGGGGGGAAGCGTGGGGACTATTCAGATTTTACGATTCAATTTTCTTTTAATCATATCCTTGTTGCTTGCTTCCGGGTGTGCTCATAAGCCAATAGCTTTTTATGATAATGATGTATTCCTAGGTGCGTTTCTTAACGGCGAAAATAAGAAGCCAGGGTGCTATTACTCGTATATTCAGGGAAGTGGAATAAAGCTAGGGTTGCTAAATTTTGGTATGGGTTACTTTAGCAAAAAAAAATTGGAAGTCGATAAGAACGTTGCAGAGTATTGTAAAAGCGATATTGCCGAAGTATTTGTGACTGATGATGAATTAACGAAAGAGAATATTATATTTAAATAATTATAATGTTTGGAGGGAACTATGAAAAAAACATTATCACTTCTATTGGTTTCAGGGTTAGTTTCGGGGTGTGCTTCTAATCACCATCTGGTTTTTTTTACTAATTCCACTATCGGATTGGAGGTTGGGTCAGAACCAAATACAGGTACGCCAGCGAAATTTATATTGGGTTACAAGCGTCAAGAGGGAGTGATTGATCCTTTAATACCGGACTATGAATTTCATTCTCATGATGGATCAGAAGCGATCATTGAGCCAACAAGTGGAGATACTAATATTATCTTGACTCCGGCAGGTGTTGCTGCGCCTAAAGGGTCTGTTACTAGCCCTCATTCAGTATTAGCTAAGATGAACTTTGGAGCAACCGGGGGGGGGACAGGGGCATCAGCTGCACAGTGGTTTGCGACGGGAAAAGCCGCCGAATTGATAGCCCAATCATCCGGTATAAGTGGGGCTTTGTCTGGGGATCCAGAGAATAACGTCGCACCAACTATTGATTTAGGAAAAAATAAAGGGGATTTGGCGGCGTACGCGTATTTAGATGATGTATACAATATTTTAGACAAATCAGCTGAGGCTGGGGATAAAGGTTCAATTGAGCAGAAACTAAAAGTAGATCTTATTGATAGTGGGCTATATAAAGTAAGTTTTGTTTCTTACAGTTGGGGGAACCCTGGAAAAACTGAGTTGATCGTTTCACCTTATGATACGAAAAAAGATAAGAATTACTTTCCCAATGTAATTCAATATTTAGCTACGCTGAGCCTGTCCGAGACGGTTGCAGAAGAGGCTATTATTAAACAAGGAGTAACTATATCTGGTTCACCGATCACTGATGTTCAGAAAAAGGCGCTATTAGAGGCGGTCAAATCATATCCTGTTAATTACAAAAAAGGAATAGAGTCACTTTCAAAGAGTCAACCCGTTATTGAGATGATAGATTACGTCCATACGAAAGTTTTATTAGTTGAGTCAAAAAATGGTGAGGAGGGTGTGTAAATGTTTATCGAAGATGATCAAGATTACAAAACCGATGAAGAAAAGAATAGAAGGTTGTCAGAGCTATTAAGAACTGTAGTTAGAGATAAAAAAATAGATTCGATTGAGCGCATTGAATCACCTAATAAGGGCTGGATGTTCCATTTAAGCAGTTAGATATAGTTCGCACATAACAATTAGCTTGAGACGGATTTGCTGGCTGCGGCGTTTCGTTTTTGGCGAGTGCCACAAGTCTCACATCGCTAAGGCAAGCCCCTTCAGCTTAAACGTTAATTTTTCATTTCCTATCTCATTTCTGTCAAAAAATGAGTTAGAACAACCGTCTCAAGAGCACTCATAGCTGTCTTATAGATAAGATGTAAACCAACTCGTTAAAATTCTAAGATTAGATATAAGCTACCATAGGCAAGACTTTCCATCTAACCCAAGAAATGGCCGGAACGGTGGAGTTCGAATCCACAACCTTCCCCTTAGGAGGGGGATGCTCTATCCAATTGAGCTACGTCCCGTTAATATGAAATACTACCAACAAATCATCAGCAGTATTATTTAAGAGTGTTTCTTAGCAATAATAGCTATTGCGTATTTATACCTACTGTCCTATCTATGTTTGACAGTGATTTAAATACGCACAGTCCCATACCCCAATTAAGAACGCAGATCTAAAGCTTAGGAGGCTCTTGTTTTATCCAGTTAAACTA
>CETH01443638.1_pt1 | contig 10821 bp, 12 predicted proteins | sample 361461 | NCBI WGS metagenome assembly CETH01 (sample SAMEA2622695, study PRJEB7988) | marine metagenome | isolation source: saline water (ENVO:00002010), including
TAAAATTCTATTGCTTTATAGTCTCTTTAAAATTAACAATTATGCAATTATGACATAAATTAAAAAGAATCAATAGATCTAATAAACATATTAAATTCTTCTTTTTGTTTATTTAAAACTTCAATAGGGCCTGTTATTTTAAAATAATATTTACCTTCTGCTGCACTGATTATAGCAGCTAGCAAAGCAAAATTTTTCATTTTTTTGATAGGCTCGCTCATTCGCATATTTGATTTTAAATATGTACCCTCCAAATAGGTAAAGATAACCTCAAAGCTATTTATGTTTTCAGTCCACTCTATAGCTTTTTTAGATTTATTTCCAATACTTTCAACTTCAAATTGATTATACCACCGTTCAAGATTTTCTCTAATTGTACCTCCTATACCAAAGAAAACAACTAATCTGGTATCATTGTCTCCTCCAGGCAATAAAAATTGAGCTAAACGCATTGAATTTGATGGGTTCTCCTGAGTCCAAGAACTAGGTAGATGAGCCTTTAGCTCTCCAATTCTAATTGATTTATTATTATTCGTGGTAAGCTCTTTATTCGAAAGTACTTGATATTGATCAGAATCAATATTTGTTTCAGACTCAGAATAATAAATATATACACCTAATAGAAAAGCAATAAAGGCTGAAAAACCAATAATTAGATTTTGTGGCTTCATTTGACAATAGATAGTCTAGCTTGCTCATCTGCATGATATGAGCTTCGAACCAATGATCCGGACTCTACAACTTTAAACCCGATCTCCAAACCTATTCTTTTATATTCTTTGAATTCCTCATCAGTAATATATCGTTCAACAGCTAGGTGATTTTTTGTTGGCTGAAGATATTGCCCTATGGTAAAAACTGATACACCCAAATTTTTTATTTCCTGCATAGTATTTATAATCTCTTCAAAAGTTTCACCAAGCCCAACCATTATACTAGTTTTTGTTAGCAACCCATATTCAACAGAGTTTTGTAAAACTTCCAGACTCCGTTTCCAATTAGCCTGGCTCCTGACTTTTTTACTTATTCTTTCGACGCACTCTACATTATGACTAAAAATATCAGGCTTAGAGTCAAAAACTTTTTTTTGTGCCGGAAAATAACCTTTAAAATCGGGGGTGAGTACTTCAATAGTACAATCAGGAACATAATTTTGAATTTGATTAATCGTTTCTGCCCACACACTCGCTCCGTAGTCATTCTTTAAATCATCACGATCAACAGAGGTAATAACAACATGTCTAAGCCCCATTTTTTTTACAGCGTCTGCAGTCCTAAATGGTTCAAGAGGGTCATCCCAAATTGGTCGTCCAGTTTTTACAGAACAAAATCCGCAAGCACGGGTACAAATATCCCCAAGAATCATAATAGTAGCTGTCCGCCTTTCCCAGCATTCAAAGATGTTTGGACACCTTGCCTCAACACAAACAGTATTTAGATTGTTTTTCTTGATGGTACTTTCAACAAAATTATAGCTATCTGTTTTGTGAAGGCGAATTCTGGGTTTGTTTTTAATACTTACTAGAGATTTCATATCATACACATTACATGCTTAAACTTACCGCAATAAATATTTGTAAATCCAAAGGATCGTATATACACTTTGATAATTCTAAATAATGAAGATAGGTAAGGGTTTTAAGAATGATAGTTATTTGGTTTTATTTGCAAACGGTATTAACTGAATATTTTTAATGATTTGTCAAGCGGTTAAATCGATTATACCTTTTGAAAAAGGTAAATCATATATTTCCTGTATTTTTTGAATTTGGTACTATCAATAAGCTCTAATTGTTTCTTTTTATTATCAAATTTATTCCCAATTAAAAATGAAATAAGGCTAATAGTTTTAGGATATTTTCTTTTTGCAGAAAAGTTCAAATAGTCTAATAGGGGCTCAATAAATCGATTCACAAGATAATTCCCATAATCTAACGTAGGCATAGTGTTTAATGTTTGGTCATACTCTTTGACAATCCTAAAGCCATGATCTTTGGCATGAGAAATATAATTTTTGAGATTATGAGATGATTTTAAATGCAGGCTACTTGAATTATCATTGTAATAGACAAAATAATCTGACGATAAAATATATCCTTTTGGTTTAAGTATCTCACTTGCTTTTTGAAAACCTTTTTTCATATCTATATAGCATGCGCTCTCACTCTCCAAAATAAGATCATATTTTTTCTCTGATTTAAAATCTTCAAACTTTGTCCTATAAAATTTTAAATTATTTTTAAATTTATCTTTAATAATTTTATTCTGAAATTTATCAGGAGACAGAGTTTCTACCTCATAACCATTATTTAATAAATATCTTGCATTTCCACCAATCCCACAGCCAACATCTAAAACAGATGCAACGTCCTTAGGAATAAACGACGACAAATGCTCTATGTATCTTCTTTGAGCATTGTGAATGTCCTTCAATGTTATTTCACTCAACTCAACTGAGTCTGGATTATCCCAAAACCCATAATGTAAAAACTCTGATCTCAAGGTTTTGGAGTATAATTTTAATACGTTATCAACTGCCACTCAATATTCCTGATCAAAGAAGTTTTGACAAATCTACAGCCTCTAAATTTTTGCGAACTGTATCAACAAATTTTGCACCTCCTGCTCCATCAATTAATCTATGGTCAAAACCTAAAGTCATTAGCATCATATTGCGAATAGCTATACTATCTCCATTATCAGACTCAATCACTATAGGTTGTTTTTTTATCGCGCCCACACCTAATATTGCAACATTTGGTTGATTAATGATTGGTGTTCCGCCACGAACCCCGAAAACACCAAAATTTGTAATAGTAAATGTTGAACCTAATAGGTCGTCAGGGTTAATCGTCTTAGACCTTGTTTTAGATACTAGATTGTTAACTGATCTACATAAACCTAAAAAGTTTTTCTCCTCACAATTTCTAATAACAGGAACAAGTAGCCCTGAATCAATCGCAACCGCCAGACCAATATTTAGATTTTTATGGTATTCAATATTAGAACCAACTAATGAAGAATTGATAATCGGGTATTCTTTTAAAGCTTTAACAACTGAGTCAATAATGAAAGGAGTGACAGTTAAAGAGAAGTTTTCTTGTTTTAAAAAGTGTGTATCCATTTTTAATATATATTCAACAATTTTTGTCATGTCAACTTCATTAAAAACATATACATGAGCCGAGGTATCAAGGCTCTGTCGCATATTTTCGGAAATCTGCTTCCTCATATGAGAAATTTCCTTAATGTTTTTAGATTTAAAAATTCCAGAATCTTGTTCTAATGGTTTTGAATCAGTCTCTAAGATATTTTCCTGATGAACACTCCGTTCGTTTATATATAATTGAAAATCTTTTTTTGTTACTCGGCCTCCTCTGCCCGTTCCAATCACTTTTTCTAATTCTGTAATTGGAACATTATTTTCTGCCGCCATACGCATTACAACCGGAGTATAAAATTGTTTAGTTGATCTCTTTAAATGCAAAGACGATTCATCAGTAATTCTTCCTTTAGTTTCTTGCTTTGAAATAATTGTGTTTTTATTAGATGATTTTTCTTTTGGTTCCTCTGTTTTTGATAGGGTTTGAACTCCTTTACCTGAATCAATTTTTGCAATTACTTTTCCGACTTCCACAGTTTCATTTACATTAGCCAAGATCTCAATAACAGTTCCTTCAGCAGAACAAGGAATTTCTGAGTCAACTTTATCCGTACCTATCTCCAATAATATTTCATCCTGAATAATGTAGTCACCCACATTTTTTTTCCATTCTAGAATTGTCCCTTCTGTTATGGACTCACCCATTTTTGGCATTACTATTTCAACAATCATATTAATACTCCAACAATTCTCGTATGGAAAAAGCTATATCATCAACATGTGGCAGGATTTGCTCTTCTAAAAAAGGATTATACGGTATTGGCGCATCTTTTGCTCCTACTCTTCTGATCGGTCCGTCAAGATTTTCAAAACAATTATCTGCAATAAGCGCAGAAATCTCTGCTCCGGGTCCATTTGTTAAATTATCTTCGTGTACGATAAGCGCTTTTCCTGTTTTTTTAATTGATTCTTTGATTGTAGAAAAATCTAACGGATTTAAAGTACGTAGATCAATAATTTCGACCAAATCACCATCTAGCTCATTATGATTTATGGCATCAATTGATTTCTGGACCATAGCTCCCCAAGTAATTAAAGAAAGACTATCACCTTCTTGTATAATTTTAGCCTTCCCAAAGGGCAGAAAATAATTTTTGTCTGGTTCATCTGATGATGCATAACTCTGCCTATATAAAGATTTATGTTCCATAAAAATTACGGGATCGTTCATACGACAAGCCATTTTTAACAAGCCTTTAGCATCCGATGCATTTGAAGGGTAGGCAATAAAAATTCCCGGCAAATGAACAAAAAAACCATCGATAGATTGGCTGTGACACAAACCGCCGTGTATATATCCACCTACCGGCGCTCTAATAACCATAGGACAATTCCAGGCATTGTTTGATCGATAGCGGAGGGTGACTACCTCATTTCTTATTTGCATCATTGCAGTCCAAATATAATCAGCAAATTGAATCTCGACCACCGGCTTATAACCTGCAACAGCCATACCAATCGCTGTTCCAATTATAGATGACTCCGCAAGAGGAGAGTTAAACACTCGGTCTGAACCAAATTGGCTGGATAAACCTTTTGTGGCTGTGAAAACTCCACCCTTTGGGTCAGCTATATCTTGACCAAAAATGATCATTTTCTCATTTCTTATCATTTCTTCTTTTAATGCATGATTAATCGCATCAACCATTACAACATCCTCTTCTATAATATTAATGGCAGTTTCGTCTACCATACTATCACCACTATACAAATGGTCGAGTGCCGAACTGGGGTCTGGATGTTCTTGCAGTTCAGCCCATTGCGCATCTGCATCTACTTGCTTTTTAATATCATTATTAATTTTTTCTGAAACTTTTTGAGAAATTATTTTATTTTTTATGCAATAATCTTCTAAAGCTCTTAACGGATCTCTTTGTTTATCTTTTTCTAAGTCTTTGCTGGAACGATATTTTCTGTGATCATCCGAACTAGAATGAGGTAAAAGACGGACAACATTTGAAACAATAAGAGAAGGGCCCCTCCCTTTTCGAGCCCGTTGGGATGCCTGGCTAAAAGCAAGATGGGTTTCAAAAAAATCGATCCCATCAACATCATAGCGATAGAGATTTTCATAGCCAGATGCTAAGGCAACAATCGAGCCACTGGTTTGCTCAGATTTATGCGTACTTATGGCATATTCATTATCTTGAATATGAAAAATAATGGGAGCTTTTGCCCTGCTTGCCCAATTCAAAGCCTCATGAAAATCACCTTGGCTTGTAGTGCCTTCTCCAGCAGAAACATAGACTATTTCTTTTGTGCTATCCATCTTTTTAGCTAGAGCACATCCCACTGCCTGAAGGAACTGTGTCCCAGTCGAACTTGATTGACTTACAATTCTAAGTTTTTTCAATCCGTAATGGTGAGGAAGCTGCCTGCCACCAGAACTAGGATCATCTGACCTCGCTAAAGAGCCAAGCATATGATCTCTACTTGTCATACCAAGACCGATACAAAATGCAAGATCCCTGTAATATGGAAAGAACCAATCCTCTCCAGGTTTGAACACTGTAGCAGCCGCCAGCTGTGCCGCCTCATGGCCTGAACAGCCCATATGAAAAAAACTCTTACCCTGTTTTAATAGAGTAAGCATTTTATTATCTAAAAACCTAGACAGAACCATGTTTTTATAAATTCCAAGAATTTGTTTTTTTGTAAAACCGTGGTGTCTTGCCATCAGATCTTATCTACCAAAAAATATTTAAATAGATTTTTTATTAGATTTGACTTAACTGTATTCATACTAGTATGAACACCCAATTCTTTCATTGAAGTAACACCGAATTCAAAAATACCGCATGGAATAATACCCTCATAAAATTTTAGGTCTGGATTTATATTAATTGAAAAACCATGCATCGTAACCCATCTACTTATACGTACTCCCATAGCCGCAATTTTTTCATCCCCAACCCATACTCCAGTAAAATTTCTACGCCTAGTGGCTGAAATAGAAAAATTTTTGAGTGTATCAATAATTACCTGCTCGAGTGTACGCATATACCAGGTAATACTAGGCTTGTAATTTTTTAAGCACAATATAGGATAACCAACTAACTGCCCTGGTCCGTGAAAGGTTATATCGCCGCCCCTTTCTATATTGAAAACCTCAATATTCCTATCTCTATTTGGCAACAAATGATTTACATTCGCGTTTTTTCCAAGGGTGTAAACTGGTTCATGCTCTGTCAAAATAATTGTGTCATTAATTTTTTCTTTTATTCTCTCTTGCTGTAATTTTTTTTGCAAGTTCCAAACCTCTTTGTAAGGTGTTCTTTCCAAATGAATCAATTTAATTTTTGAATTTAAAACCTTTATCATTGGTGTATTGCTGAGTTGTAGGCATCCATCGAAGCTTCCATAACTGCCTCAGACAGAGTAGGGTGAGCATGAATCTGATATGCTAAATCCTCCCATCTAGCCTCTAAAGCTTTTGCTATGCCTAATTCTGCAATTAATTCAGTCGCGTTTGAACCAACAATGTGTGCCCCAATAAGTTCTCCATATTTGTCATCAAAAATCAGTTTTACTAAGCCCTCTGTTTCTCCAACCGCCATACTTTTCCCATTAGCTTTAAAAAAGAACCTCCCAATTTTTACTTTATATCCTTCTTGTTTCGCTTGCTCTTCTGTTAAACCAATTGAACCCACCTCTGGATAACAATAAGTACACCCAGGAATATTTGAATAATCAATAGGGTTTAATTTAATCCCTGCAATATGCTCAGCCACCATAGAGCCCTGTGCAGATGCTACATGGGCTAGCCAAGGAGCACCAGTTACATCTCCAACAGCATAAATATTATCTATATTGGTTTGGTTTAGCTCATTTATAACAATCGAACCATTTTGGGTATTTATACCAACTTTTTCAAGTCCGATATTGTCTATGTTGCCTTCTACACCAATCGCGACCAAAACAATATCCCCCTCAATAATACTTTTTCCAGTCTTATCCTTAATGTGAGCCTTGACTTCATTTTTATTTTTCTCAATTTTGGTGACCTCAGAGCTTGTAGAAACATTAATCCCAGAATCAATAAAACTATTTAAGACTTGTTGGGAAATTTCTTTATCTTCATTTGGGAGTATAGAACCCATAGATTCAATTAAATGAACGCTTGATCCAAACTCATTAAAATATGAAGAAAATTCGCAACCTATAGCACCAGAACCTATGATGATTATTTTTTTTGGGATTTCTGTAAGTCCAAGTGCCTCTTTATAGTTGATTACCTTTTTTCCATCAAATTGAGCCATTGGAAAACTTTTCGGACGCGCACCAGTTGCTATAATGAGTTGCTCATATTTAATTAACTGATTTTTTTCTTCTTTGGTTACAGATAAGGTATTTTGATCTTTTAAAAACCCTCTTCCCTCTATGTGAGTAATTTTATTTTTTTTAATTAAAAATTGAATACCCTTGCTTATTCTTTTTGATATTTCCCTGCTTCGCTTAACACTCTTTTTAAAGTCTATTGTTACTTCACCTATTTTTATACCATATTTTTCGGAGTCCTTTATCTGACGCAATAATTCAGCATTTTTCAATAATGCTTTTGTCGGAATACAACCCCAATTCAAACATATCCCACCTAATTTTTCATTTTCTATGATACATGTTTTTATTCCAAGCTGACTTGCTTTAATCGCAGCTACATATCCACCAGGTCCTCCACCTAAAACAGCTAATTGAAAATTTTTAATCAGACTTTATCTCTATTAATTATTGATAAAAACTCTGATCGGGTTGCGTTAGACTCTCTTAGCTTCCCAATCATGCAAGAAGTGCTTGCTAAACTATTTTGTTTTTCGACACCTCTCATCTGCATACACATATGTCGACCCTCCATTAAGACTGCAACACCTTTAGGATTTAAAACGCTTTGGATTGAATTCGCAATTTGATTTGTTAAGCGCTCCTGAACCTGAAGCCTCCTTGAAAACATATCAACCAGTCTTGGTATTTTAGATAAACCTAAAACTTTTCCATTAGGCATATATCCAACATGAGCACGTCCAAAGAAAGGCAATAAATGGTGCTCACAAAGTGAAAAAAACTCTATGTCTCTTATGATGACTAAATCCTTAGAATCTTCTTCAAAAATAGCATCATTTATTATTTCGTCTATATTTTGCCGATATCCTTTTGAAAAAAACTCCCAAGCCTTTGCTACCCTTAAAGGTGTTTTGATTAAGCCTTCTCGGTTTGGATCCTCACCTATCTCTAGAATCAACTCTCTGGTTAGCTTTTCTAGTTTTTTATCCATTTTTATCCTTTCATCAATCCTTGGCAATATCTATCTTGCCTTTAAGCAAATAGATAATACCATAGATTATAGGCGTATCCACAAGCGCCATTAACATTTTAAATATCCAACCATCAATAACGGCTGAGAAAATTTGATCCGTGCTCCAAACACCTACAAACAAAATAGATATTACCAGAGTAGTATCTAAAAGTTGAGACGCTACTGTTGAAGCATTATTCCTTAGCCATAAGTGCTTACCGTTTGTTAGCCTTTTCCAAAAATGAAAAATTTTAACATCCACAAACTGAGCAAAAAGATAAGCCGTCATAGAGGCAGCAATAATTCTCCAAGCATTTTTAAAAACCGAATTATATGTTTGATCATTCACTACTGAATCAGGAATAGCATTAAACTGCCCACCAATCCATAAAAATAGTAAAACAAACATTGATGAAACAAACCCTGCTAATACAACCAAATTAGCTTTTTTTTGTCCATACAGTTCTGAAATAAGGTCTGTTACTAAAAAGGTTAGTGGATATGGTAGAATACCAGCAGAAACTATAAACACTTTAAATCCAAGGTCTACAGTAACAAATTTATTTGCAATTAAATTACAGGTTACAAGAGATGCAATGAAAATACCTGAAAGTACGAGGTAGAACTGATCTCTAAAATCTATTTTATTTAGGCCCATAATAATCGGTATGAATTGAATGGGTTTCTACGAGACGGAGGCGATAGAGTTTGCCTTCATTTAGTAAAGGCTCTAATCGCTCCCATGCCCATATCAAAATATTTTCAGAAGACGGTTGTTTATCCTTAAACCAGTCAACATCTAATTCAATGTGTGAATGATCTAGCACATCCACTATCTTAGATTTCACAATTTTGTTTAGCTTATTTAAATCTACCAACCAACCAGTATCAGGATTTATCGGTCCTGTAACAGATACTTCCAAAATATAGTTATGGCCATGACTTTTAAAATCTTTTTTAAAAACTTCCAAATTTTTTTCTTCAGTCCAATATGAATTTCCATATTTATGAGAAGAACAAAAATGGAACTTTTTTGTAAGAATTGGATGCTTCATTTATTTGTATAATACAAGTTAATTTTAACAAAAATCAAAATTTTCTTTTCATTTTATCCTATCATTATACATAAACACAAGGGGACAAATCTAGTAAAATACGGTATATATTAAAGATTAATTATATAACTTAATTTTGTAAGATATTTAGTCTAATAGCTCAGAAAATAAATTAGATAGGTTCTTCACGATACTTGATTTTGTCAAAATAATATCACAACCAGCAGATCGCAATTTAAGCTGGTCGTCATTACTTATATTTTTCATAATCCCTATTACTTTTAAGTCTCTTCTCTTCAACTCTGAAACCAAGCCAACAGATGAAAATACATTTTCATCAAAGTCTACGATTGCTAATTTTATTGTATCAGGAAATTCCTCCGGATCACTGTTTTCATCACTAAACTCTACATTTCTTTGCTCATCTATACATCGTTCAGAAATTCTTGACCCAAGCTCAAAGTCTTTAATAAATAATAAAACTTCTATCACACTGCTCTAATCTAATGAAGGAATAATGTTCCAATCAAAACTATCTAACCCAGAGAAATTATTATATTCGTCCATAACACCCTCAATTTGTTCTAAAAGTTTTTTCACATTAATCCCTCTGTGTACGCCTGTAAATTCTTTAAACTTACTTTTACTTTTATTAAGTAAACTTTTTGCACCTTTAATGTTATTGTTACCCAGATGTACAAAACTAACAGATAGTTGTATTAAAGCCTGGACAAACTTCCTATCCTCTAAATAATAATCAGACCAAAGCTCTTCCCAAGATTCATGAGATTCAAAATAATCTTTTTTATGATAATAGTTCAAACCTTGAATAAATAATTCTTCTTTTTTTTGACTTTCATCCATTTATCTTAACCGATTTGTCAATGGTATGATATTTTTTTAATTTTTTAATCGTACATGCTTCTATATTCAAATCATGCTCAAAGAATATTTTCCAATTATTCCTTTCAATCAAATTAAGTAAATCCTTTTTTTCCTGAATCGTCACAAGTGGCTCAATGTCATAAGCCATTATCCATGGTAACTGTAGATGGGCAACTGTGGGAAAAATATCAGCTCCAAAAAAGATAGACTCATTTTCATCTGATATTACAGGATGCAACAACCCTCTGGTATGCCCATTTGTTACCAAAATATCAATACCATCAATAAATGGCTCATTACCTTCAACCAGTTTAATCATATTATTTGCTCTCAAAACCTCCCAATCATCTTTTATAAAACTTCCAGCGTCTTTCTGAGTTGGAGAATTTGCTAGGTCCCAATTAGATTTTGATATCCAATAATTTGCA
>CETH01081100.1_pt1 | contig 10819 bp, 10 predicted proteins | sample 361461 | NCBI WGS metagenome assembly CETH01 (sample SAMEA2622695, study PRJEB7988) | marine metagenome | isolation source: saline water (ENVO:00002010), including
ACAGGAGATAGCGGTTGTATTAGATCAACATTAAAGGCTTTGGAATCTAACTTAATTTTTGCTGTCTCAAGATTTGCATAAATGGATGCTAAAGGAAACCGCGGTAGTGCCAGAAAGTCAGAGTTAACCCCAACTGCTCCTGAGTTTTGCGCGAGACCGATGAAGTCATTTGCATCAAGCATATTTTTAATTTCAGTACTAAATTCCCCAAAAGGGTAGGCAAGATACCGATGGGACTGTCCGGTTTGTTGTTCAATTCTCAGCTCTGCCTTTAATAACTTTTTTTCAAGGCGATTAATCCATTCGACGTCTGACTCGTCTTGGCTCCTATCTAACATATAAGGGTGTTCAACCATATGATTTGCGATAATGACGCCGGCACTCGACATTTCCTTTATCTGCTCCCAATTTATGAAATTCTGCTGTTGTCTGTCTATTGGGCCAGTGCTTAAAAATAAGGTAAATGGGAATCCATAAGACTGAAGCATCGGGAATGCCGTGTCATAAATCGAAATGTAGCCATCATCAAAGGTTATCGCCACGGCTTTATCTGGAAGCTGTTCACCAGCTTTTAGGGTCTCTACCATCTGATTTAGTGCAATAACGTTGAAATCATTTTCCTTTAAGTAGTGTAGATGCTTCTCAAAATCTTCAGGAGATATGCTGGTTGAGGGAGGAGTGTCAGTCGATACATGGTGATAAACAAGGATAACTCCATGACTGTCAATATCATTCGCTGCGTCAGTCAAATTGACAGATAATATGAAAGAAACAATCCCAAGAAATGCTCGCATTTTAGGGCTCCCTAAAGGCTGAGATTTATAAAGTGATAAACCTTATTTAAGTTTGATTTTAGCTGAGGTTTATTAATTTTTCGAGTGAGCGGTATAATATAAACTGACAACAAGTAATTTTTGATTTGGAAGAAATAAAATGATCTATTCAGGCACTGCGCTTAATGCGTCTTTACTGTCTTCGGGTATAGTGAACCTAACCTTTGATCTCGACGACTCTTCGGTGAATAAATTCAATGAGAAAACTTTGAAGGAGTTGGGAGAAGCAGTTGATGTTTTAAAGAAAACCGACGCGGTTGGTTTAATTTTTTCAAGTGCTAAGCCAGCATTTATAGTGGGTGCTGACATTACTGAGTTCACTGGAATGTTCGCCGAAGCTGAGGAGGCAATAGAAGATTGGTTAGTGTTCGGTAATCAGATATTTAATGATATCGAAGATCTTCCTTATCCGACTGTATCTGCCGTCAATGGGATGGCTTTGGGAGGAGGTTTTGAACTCGCGCTGGCCACCGACTTTCGTGTGGGGACTGATATTTCTGTCGTAGGTTTTCCTGAAGTAAAGCTTGGTATTTTGCCTGGTTTTGGAGGAACCGTAAGATTGCCTAGGCTGATTGGTGCAGATAATGCTAACCAATGGATAGGAACGGGTTCACATTTTAAAGCCAATCAAGCGTTAGCGGAGGGAGCGATTGATGCGATTGTTGGTCAAGAATATTTAATTTCTGCTTGTGAAGATTTAATCAAGCAGAGCGTAGACGGAAAAATCGACTTTAAGCGAGTGCGCGAGCAAAAAAAATCACCCTTGACACTATCGCCCATAGAGTTAAACGTTGCCTTTGAAACTGCTTTGGGGCTGATTGCTGCTCAAGCTGGAAAAAATTATCCAGCCCCTATAACAGCTGTGAAGGTTATGCAAAAAGCAGCATCTTCAAGTAGAGAGGCGGCGCTCAAAATCGAGCATGCAGGGTTTGTGAAGCTTGCAAAAACAGAGGTTGCAAAAAATCTTGTTCAAATGTTCCTAAATGATCAGTTTCTGAACTCGAAAGCGAAGAAATTTATTAAAAATGCCCCTAAAGTAAATAAAGCTGGTGTCCTTGGTGCAGGCATCATGGGAGGCGGTATTGCTTATCAATCTGCCTTGAAGGGAACACCTATTCTGATGAAAGACATCGCTAAAGAGGGTCTTGATTTAGGGATGAATGAAGCTAGTAAGCTACTCAATAAAAGGCGCTTAAAAGGCAAAATTGATGTAGAAAAGGTTGTCTCCACTCTAAGTGATATTAGTCCTGTGTTGGATTATAAGGGTTTTGATGAGGTTGATATAATAATTGAGGCTATTGTTGAAAATGCAGAGATTAAAAAGACGGTTCTTTCTGAGCTAGAGAATCTTGTACCATCAACGTCAACGATAGCGTCTAACACCTCAACAATTTCCATTGATGAGCTTTCCGAGGCGTTGCATAGGCCGGAAAATTTTTGCGGTATGCATTTTTTCAACCCCGTACCGGTAATGCCCCTTGTAGAAGTGATTCGTGGAGCTAAAACCTCAAATGAGACCGTTGCTAAGACAGTGGCGTATGCCAAGAAAATGGGTAAAACACCAATTGTGGTTAACAATTGTCCTGGTTTTTTGGTTAATAGAATACTTTTTCCTTATTTTGGCGCATTTTCTAAATTAATACATGATGGGGCAAGCTTTTATCAAATCGATAAAGCCATGGAAGATTTCGGATGGCCAATGGGTCCGGCTTATTTATTGGATGTGATTGGTGTGGATACGGCAGTTCATTGCCAAGGCGTAATGGCTGATGGTTTTCCTAGAATGAAGTTAGATTTTGAAAGTGCTATAGATAAACTCTATCAAGGTAAGAATTTTGGTCAGAAAACTGGTATCGGGTTCTACCGTTATGAGAAGGATAAGAAAGGCAAACCGAAGAAATTAGTTAATGACGAAATTTCTGGAATTATTGCGTCAGTGCAGGGTAACAGCCGTGAATTTACCAATGTTGAAATTATCGAGAGGATGATGATACCAATGTGCATAGAAACTGCTCTATGTATTGAGGACGGAATAGTTGAGAGTCCTATTGAGGCTGACATGGGGCTCGTGCTCGGCCTCGGATTTCCTGCTTTTAGAGGAGGGGCATTGCGTTATTTAGATAGTTTTGGATTGTCCAAATTTTGTGAGATAGCAGAGAAATACAATGAGCTTGGTGATTTGTATAGGCCTGCGCAGTCTATTCAAGATAAGGCAAAAGCGAATGAAACCTACTATTAATTATTGGGATGAACATACAGATGAGTGGTAATGGAAGAGATGCAGTAATCGTAGACGGTGTAAGGACCCCAATGGGGAGATCAAAAAATGGATCATATAGAAATGTGCGCGCCGAAGAATTGTCGGCACGGCTGATTGATGCGCTTTTTGAGAGAACTAACGGGGTTGATCCTGCCGCTACTGACGATGTAATTTGGGGTTGTGTCAATCAGACTCTCGAGCAGGGCTGGAATATCGGCAGAAATGCGGCTTTGATGTCAGTCCTGCCCGCTACTACCTGTGCTCAAACCGTTAACAGGTTATGTGGCTCTTCTATGTCAGCATTGCATACTGCCGCTACAGCAATTCAAAGCAACAACGGTGATCAATTCATTGTGGGTGGGGTGGAGCATATGGGACACGTTGGGATGACCCATGGCGTCGATCCAAATCCTAAGAGTTCAAAACATATCGCTAAGGCATCCTGGATGATGGGAGTTACTGCAGAAGTGCTCTCCAAAATGCATAGTATCTCACGAATAGATCAAGAAAATTTTGCGGTGCGCTCGCATGCTTTAGCAAATAAAGCGAGAAATAGTGGCGATTATCACAACGAAATAGTAGCAATCGAGGGACATAGGGAGGATGGATCTAAATACCTAATGGAGGAAGATGAGACAATAAGGCCAGAAACTTCTCAAGAGGGTCTAGCGCAATTAAGACCTGTTTTTGACCCAAAGAATGGCACGGTTACAGCGGGAACTTCATCTCAAATTTCGGATGGGGCGTCTGCCATGTTAATTATGTCACAAGAAAGAGCTGAATCTTTAAATTTGAGAATACGCGCTCGCGTTCGATCCATGGCTTATGCAGGAGTTGATCCGTCAATTATGGGCTATGGTCCGGTGCCAGCTTCAAAAAAGGCCCTTAAGAAGGCTGGATTATCGATAAAGGATATTGATTGTGTTGAACTGAACGAGGCTTTCGCTGCCCAATCCCTGCCCGTTCTCAAGGACCTAGAACTTATGGACTCGATTGACGAAAAGGTAAACTTAAGAGGAGGCGCTATCGCTCTTGGACATCCTCTCGGCTGCTCTGGAACGCGAATCGTAACAACACTCCTTAATAATATGGAATCTAAAGATGTTGAATTGGGTCTAGCAACAATGTGTATCGGATTGGGCCAGGGAATTGCTACGGTCATTGAACGTGTGTAGTGTCTCTTACAATTATGGATGTCAAAGAAACAATTAAATTAAATCGATGCCGAAAAAATATCCGTCGCGATGTTGGTCATGCTATCTCAGACTTTAGTATGATCGCGGATGGTGATTTAGTGATGGTATGTGTGTCTGGTGGTAAAGATTCTTATGCACTACTAGATGTTTTACTTAGTCTTAAAAAGCATGCCCCGATTAGCTTTGAGATTCATGCTGTTAACCTAGATCAAAAGCAACCTGGATTTCCTGGGGAAATCTTACCTAAGCATCTTGAAAATTTAGGAGTTGCGTATACCGTATTGGAGCGGGATACATACTCTATCGTTAAAGAAAAAATACCGAGCGGTAAAACATATTGTGGTCTTTGCTCAAGGTTGAGAAGGGGGATTCTCTATAACTTCGCTGATGAGATAGGAGCCGATAAAATCGCCTTAGGTCACCATAGAGATGATATCGTAGAAACATTATTCCTTAATATGTTTCATGGAGGTAAGTTAAAGGCTATGCCGCCTAAACTCCTGAGTGATGATAAACGAAATATAATTATTCGGCCGTTAGCCTATTGCAAAGAATCCGAGTTGGAGAAATTTTCAGAACTCATGAAGTTTCCCATAATCCCATGCGATCTGTGTGGGAGCCAAAATAATCTTCAGCGGCAAGTTATTAAGCAGATGTTAAGACAATGGGACAAAGAATTTCCAGGTAGAGTAGAATCAATTTTTAGAAGTATCTGTAACGTTTCGATTTCACAATTAGCTGATGTTTCGCTTTACCCGTTTGCTGAATTAGAGAGTTCAAAACAAATGATGAAAAGTTTAGATTTATTAGAAGTGTCTTAAGCTTATCTTAAGACTATTAATGTTATTTGTCTTAAAAATATATGGGATTTAGATGGAAATTCCGCATAACCAAGTGCCCGAACAAACTTTACTGGCAATTATTGAAGAATTTATATCAAGAGAGGGTACCGATTACGGGCATAGAGAATATACCCTTGATGAAAAGGTAGAAAAAGTAAAGTCTCAGTTGTTAAATGGAGAGATCAAACTGTTGTTTGATTCGGAAACTTCGTCTTGTAATTTGGTTAAAGTAGATTAGCTCCTGACAGGTAATATTTTTAATTTATGACATCAAACAAAAAGGATTCAGATGAGGATCAAATTGACTTGGATGCCAGGGGATTGTACTGCCCAGAACCTGTAATGTTGCTGCATAATAAGATTAGAGATATAGCTGCAGGTTCTCTTTTGCGACTTATCGCAACAGATCCATCAACGCAGCGAGACGTGCCAAAATTTTGTTTGTTTTTAGGGCATGAGCTAGTTTCCGCCGTAGAGGATTCGGGTGAGTATGTCTATTTGATTGAAAAGAAAGATTCTAATGAAAAACAGAGATGAGGTTGACTCAGAACTGTTAGTTTTTTTCATCGATGCGTCGATATACATATTTCAAGCTCACTTCTCGCCTTATATCGTTTGCTCGAACGAAAAGGGCGAAGATTTGAGTGCATTATTTGGGTTCACACAATTTCTAATTCAGTTAATTAGACGTATCCAGCCAAGGTTCATTGCAGTTGCTCATGATGAAAGTTTATTTACTGGTTTTCGTCATAAACTTAGCCCAGATTATAAGTCTAATCGAGAGTTACCAGATGAGAATCTTGGAATGCAGCTTGCAGGCTGTCTTGAAGTTTCTTCACTGCTGGGTATGGCGACGTTTTCGAGTGAGGTCTATGAGGCCGATGATATTATAGGTACGCTAGCCACTAAGATCAGATTAAGCACGCCTAATAATTCAATTCAAATTCTGACCAAAGATAAAGACCTTGCTCAATTACTAACTACAGAGAAGGATTGCCTTTGGGATTTTAGCGCGAACAAACGCCGTTACTCGGACGACATCCTCAATGAGTTTGGAATATCCCCTAATCAATTCTCCGATTACCTAGGGTTGGTTGGGGATGCAGTAGATTGTATTAATGGTGTTCCAGGAGTTGGTCCAGTCAAAGCAAAAATTTTGCTGCAGGAATTCGGTAGTCTTGAAGAGATATATAGGAACATAGATGAGGTGTCCAAGCTGAAGATACGTGGTTCTTTAAATTTGATGAATACTTTACGTGAAAACAAAGAGGCTGCTTTTCTTAGTAAAAGCCTTGCTACTATCGCATGCAATGTAGATGACGAAAATGAAAGCTTTACTTCGATTTCTCTTAATAAGTTAAGTCTAAGAGGAATTGACAGATCGGCTTTTTCTTTATTTCTTAACAAATACAAATTTCGAGAATCTGATAAAAAAAGATTGCAAAGTATGATTTCGGATTTAAATCGGCAGAATACTCAGGATTAATAATTAAACATGAAAATACTTGCTGATAAAAACTTGCCCTTGATAAAAGAGCTATTTTCGCCTTTTGGAGATTTGAGTTTAATTTCAGGAAGAGATATCAAGAATGAGGATCTAGAAGGTGTTGATGCCCTTGTTGTGCGATCTACGACTGAAGTTTCAAAAAATTTGCTAACTAATACTTCTTTGAAATTTGTTGGTACAGCGACAAGCGGAATTGATCATATATCTGTTGATGAATTGGCTGAGAGGGGTATCTTTTTTGCAGACGCAAAGGGCTGCAATGCAAACGCTGTGAGCGATTATTGTTTGTCCGCTGTAGCGACTTTATTTGGCGATAAAATAAGCGCTGGACATATATTGAAATTTGGAATTATTGGAAACGGCTCTATAGGAAGTAAGCTTTCAGGAAAAATTAAGGCGCTTAACTGGGAAACGCTTATTTGTGATCCGCCTCAAGAAAATAAAGGTACTAAATTTCTTGAATCTGTATCGTATGAACCATTGCAACATTTAAGTAGTTGCGATGTTATATCTGTTCATGTGCCGCTTACGACATCTGGACAGTATCCGACAAAAAATTTAATTGATAAAACCTTTTTGAACTCACTATCTGATAAGACTGTTCTGATTAATACCTCGAGGGGCGGAGTTGTTGATGAGGAAAGTTTGTTGGATTCTTTGAATCAAAATTCTCAACTGATCTCAGTTATCGATGTTTGGAGTGGGGAGCCCTTTTGTAATCAACAGTTAGTAGAAAAATCTTTTATTGCAACACCGCATATTGCGGGCTACAGTGGAAAAGCAAAAAAAACCGCTTCCATTAAAATCTTTAAAGAATTCTGCCGTTGTTTCAATTTTGATTACAGTGAGGTGGCGAGCCCACATTTGAAGTTAGAAAACATACCTATAAGGAGAGATTCAAGCAAATTCTCCGATGCGATTAATCAGGTTTTACCGATAATGGATTTTAGCACAGAATTCAAAAGCTTGCTCAGAAACTCCGATAAAAAGGATAGAGCTTTTATTTTTGATACGTTGAGACTAAAAATTAGCGGCCGATATGAATTTTGTGAATATGTTGCACCTGAAAAGCTAGGTCAGGAAGAGACTGAGTTTTTGTTTGCTGCAGGTTTTAATAGCTACAGAGAATGATATTTTTCAAGCACCCGACCAATTCTTACTAAAGCATCAGATAACTGATCGGCGGATGGTAAAAATACGATTCGGAAGTGATGATTGTCAGGTATGTTGAAGGCACTTCCCTGAACTAGCAAAATTTTTTCAGAAGAAAGTACATCGAGGATTAAATCTTCATCATTATCGATGTCGTAAAACTTAGGATCTAATCTGGGGAAGAGGTAAAATGCTCCCCCCGGCTTGACGCAGCTGATGCCTGGAATATTATTTAGTGCATTCCAGGTAATATTTCGTTGACTTTCTAGCCTACCGTTCGGCAGCGTCAGTTGCTGGCTCAATGAATCATTTCTCAAGGCGGGTTCCACAGCAAATTGAGCAAGAACGTTTGAGCATAAACGCATGTTAGATAAAATATTTAACCCCTCGATGTAGTTTATAGCTAAATGTTTGGGTCCTGACATCACCATCCAGCCGCATCTAAAACCAGCTAATTTATAAGTTTTACTTAATCCACTAAAACTCACAGTAAAGACATCTTCGCTTAGAGTCGCGACTGGAATAAAAGGCGTGTTATCAAAGGTAATCTTCCCGTAGATCTCATCAGAAAAAATTATTAAGTTGTTTGCTCTTGCTACTTCTATTAACTCAATCAGTACTTGTTTGTCGTAAACTGCGCCGGTTGGATTGTTCGGATTGATGATTATTATTGCTCGCGTCTTATCGTTAAGTTTTGCCTTGATATCGGAAATCGAAGGGTACCAATCAGCGTGCTCATCGCAGCGATAGTGTACTGGCCTTCCGCCGCTTAGAGTTACCGATGCTGTCCATAGGGGATAATCGGGCGAAGGAATAAGAACTTCATCCCCATCATTTAAGAGGGCTTGCATAGCCATGGAAATTAGTTCACTGACACCATTTCCAACAAAAATATCATCAACATTAACATTGCTTATTCCTTGCGCTAAGCATTCTTCCATTATTGCCTGCCGTGCTTCAAGTAATCCTTGAGAGTCAATATAACCTTGCGCTTCAGCGAGGTGATTTCGAACATAAGAAATGATTTCGTCTGAGGCCTCGAACCCAAAAGGTGCCGGGTTGCCGATATTAAGTTTTAATATTTCATGGCCTTCATTTTGCAACGCATTCGCTTTTTCTAGGACAGGCCCGCGAATATCATAACAAACATCATTCAGCTTCTTTGATTGTGTGATTTGCTTTAACATAGATAACTATCTCGTAGTTCTGAGACTTTGTGGGAAAATATCGGAAGTGAATCTTTCTTAATTGTTATGATACTGTCAATATTATAATTACCTCAAAATTATAGTAAAGTATTGCTGAGGTAAGCACAAAAGAGTGTCTCTGAAGGGGGTGATTATGGACGACATAGAAGTCGTTAAGGAAATTAATAGAACCGACTCCGAGTGGAGGCAGTTGCTTGATGAGTCAAGTTACTCCGTTTTAAGGGAAAAGGGAACCGAGAGAGCCTTTACTGGCAACTACTTAAACCACAAAGGTGTTGGCATCTACGTGTGTGGCGCATGCGGACAAGATCTTTTTTCGTCCAAGGCAAAATATGATTCAGGGTCAGGGTGGCCAAGCTTTTATGAGGCGATTAGGCCGGAGACGATTACAGAAGTCGAAGACCGTTCTCTCGGTATGATTCGGGTAGAAGTTATTTGTAGTGCATGCAAATCCCATTTAGGGCACGTATTTGACGATGGGCCGCGTGAAACGACAGGGCTTCGATATTGTATCAATTCTGTCTCTTTGGATTTTAAAGAGAATTGAGAAACTTTCGGTTTGTTATAACCTGTCTTTTAATTGTTCAATAAACTTATCGAGGCTCGATTTTGCCTCGGACCGATATCTGAATGGGCCAACGTTATCACCGTTTGGGCAAGTATAATACCAGACGTTCTGTCTTGTAAAAATTCGGGCTTCATCACGGTTATACTTAGGTTCGCTTGGAGTGCCTTTGGGGTTCAGATTTTCTATCATGATTTTTACCTGTAAATGGTCTTCACCAGCTTGAGGTAAGTCTTTTCAACAAGCTCTATGCGAATTGGAGATGTCCTACCTCAAGCTAGTGAGTCAAATTACCATAATTCTACTAGCGGTCAAATTAAAGGGCGCAAATTGCGTGCCATTACAAAAAGTCTCAATATATGAGTATGAATAATGAAGGTAAAGAATTTACAATAAATTCATGGATTTAGTGTAGTTTTTGAAAACATAAGGATTTCGACTTTAACTAAAAGAATCAATGAAATAAGGTAGTCATTTAAAGTCAAAAAATATTTTGCATTTTATTTTATAGTTGATTAGTGGTTAAATATCGAGCAGTTTTAAGATCTTGTTCAGTATTTATATTCAAAAATTCTAGCTTTGAATGAGTCTCAAAAAATACCACTTGGTGATTAAGGTGTGGCAGTATTTGCCGGGGGCCGACATATCCCTTGTTTATAAATTTTTTCACTTTTTCTCTTGTAGACAGAGCCCATGCTGCAAAAAGCGGTTGTAAGTGTTGTTCAGACCTTGCAACAACAACATCTAGCGGACTTTTCTCTATTCGGTGCATTAACGTGGGAATTAGTGTTTCAGGAAAAAAAGGTACATCACCTGGAAAAGTTAGAATATAAGTGGACTCATTTTGACCCCTTTTTTGATACAAAAACTCCATAGCGCTATAGATACCAATTAGCGGTCCAGTTGAAAGCTCTGAAATATCGCAAACGATTTTATGCCCAAATTGGTGATATTTAATGTGGTTTCGTTTTAAGCTAAATAAAAATTCGTCGATGTGTTTTTCTGATTGAGATAAAATCCACTGAGCTATGGTTCTTCCCCCAATTCGGATAAAGGGCTTATCTTTAAAGCCCATCCGTGAGCCCTTACCTCCCGCCAATATAAGGCCGATAGACTGATTTCTTAAAACGCTCATTTTTGCCAAAAGTGTAAGTCGTGTGATTTTTTAATTACGTCTATAATCATCGTTAAAAAAAGTTTGCCACTTAAGTTTTATCGCATAAAGTTTCTTAGGCACTTTAGGAATCTTGGGTGTC
>CETH01174780.1_pt1 | contig 10817 bp, 9 predicted proteins | sample 361461 | NCBI WGS metagenome assembly CETH01 (sample SAMEA2622695, study PRJEB7988) | marine metagenome | isolation source: saline water (ENVO:00002010), including
CCTACTAATACCTCTCTTTTTATTTCCGTTCCTACTAAAAAGAAAAAAATCACCATGGCTGCATCATTAATCCAATAATGCAAATCACCTGAAAGAACATTATCACCAATTGCAAGTTTAATTTTTAAATGAACAAAATCATAATAAAGGTTGTCTAAAGGAGAATTAGCTATTACTAATGCTATCAATACAGCAATTATAATAATTATGCCACTTGATATCTCAGTATTAATAAAATTTTGAGCAGGCTGAGTAAAACGTTTTAATGTCGCTTTTCTTTTTGCTTGCCCTCTGAAATTAATCAGATCGAAAAAATCTTCGAAAAAATCATATTTACTCGCCATTTATACCAAGCTCCTTTAGCGTGTTGCCTCATCATAAGAATCACCAATGACCTCTTTTTTTCTCATTTGCAAGATATCATCAGATGAGAAACCAAGCTGCATTAGAATTTCATCATTATTTTCACCGACTAAAGCTGCCCTTTGATCCCAAGAAGGTGGGTCTGGTTCTATCTTCCACAAAAACCCTCCTAACAATCTTTCAGGAATATATGGGTGATCAATAATTTGAAACCAATTTCTATCATGCAATTGTGGACTCATTAGAGGATCAGGAGGAGATAGTACAGGAGCAGCAATGATTCCTTGCGCTTGGAGTTTATCTGCTAAATCAAAAGAATCATAATCTTTAGTAAATTGGTTAATATGAGAATTAATATCTGCTCTGCTATCAATTCTCCCAATAATTGAGGACCATGGGTGTTTGAGTTCAGCCCATTCTGAATGACCCATCATTGTGACTAAACTTTCCCATTGTGAGTCAGTTTCAGCTGCAATATTAATCCAGCTATCTTCTCCTGCAGATTTATAGCAACCATGCGGCACAATACTTGGATCAGAGTTAGCAACAGGACTTGCAACTCTATTATTCATTTTCCATTCAGAAATAATACCAGGAAATTGCCAAGCCAGATCTTCAATTTGCGCTAGGTCAATATAACTTCCTTTACCAGAGCGTTCTCTTTCAATTAACGAACCTAACACTGCTACGATCCAAGTCAATGGGACTGTAGCATCTGAATGTAATATTGGTATCATCTCTTCAGGAGTACCATTTTGATAACCACGAATTAACGAATGGCCAGCCATTGCATCAAAGCCTACACCAAACATAATTCTTCCAAGGTAAGGGCCTTCTTGCCCCCAACCTGCAAGAGATAACATAGTTATTCTTTCGTTAATTTCCCTAACTGTATCCCAGCCGTATCCAAGTCTATCAATAGTACCAGCTGAAAAACTTTCTACAAGAATATCCCCCCATTTAATTAATCTCGTCAGAACTTCCCTTCCTTCAGGAGTTCTAATATCTAGGGCTAAATTACGCTTATTTCTATTTCCATGATGATGAGTATTAATGCGTTCATAAATTGGTCCTTCTCCCTCAGCTACTCTAGGATCTAACTTAGGATCTCCTGCATTTCGAGTTTCAGATTTTCTAGGATAACTTTCTACTTTAATTACATCAGCACCAAGATCTCCCATTAAAGAGCAGCCAAATGGTCCTGCCCACACTTCAGCAATTTCGAGAACGTTAATACCTTTTAAAAGTTGACTAGTCATTTTTCCCCTTATTATGTAGTTACACCTGCACGAAATAAAGCAATAATTTCTTGAGTGCCATAACCATGTTCTTGCAATATTTCAGTAGTGTGTTCAGATAAATTAGGAGCAGGTTTCGATTCCCAAGCATCTGAATATAAACCATTCATCCTAAATGGAGGCCCTGCAATAGTTATATCTCCAATACCATCTTGATTTCTAGTAATATAAGATTTTCTATAAACAGATTGTGGATCATTTTCTAATTCAGATGCATCAAGCACAGGGCAGCACATGACGCCTTGTTCTTGCAACTCGTCAAAAGCTTCGTATTTTGTTCTTGTTGCGAGCCAATCTTCAAGTATTTTTTTGAAGATTTCAAAATTTTTTGGTTTTTCTTCTGGATCCGTAAAACGTTTATCAGTTGCCAAATCTGGCCTACCTATTGCATTACATAACCTTGAATAGACAGGGTCTCTACCAGCAGAAAAAAGCATGTATCCATCTTTACATTTATAGGCACCTGAAGGATACAGTCCGCTTGATTGACCAGCAGAACGCGGTTGCAATGCACCGTTAACTGCCCATAAAAAAAAGCCGCTATCAACATTACCCATTAATGCTTCCACGCCAGAAACATCAACAAGGCGATTCATCCCTTCGTTACGTTTAGACCAAACCGCTGCCATCCCTACAGCTGCAGCAGTCGAACCAATCTGAACAACTCCAGCATAGGGTCCATATCTTAATGGTTCTCTTCCTGCAATCGAATGTCTGTGCGAACGAGTTGACCAACCAAATAACGTAAGATCATTTTCAACTCTGTCCTTATATGGCCCAGTCATACCATGGGGGGTGATAGTAACAACATTAGTTAAAAGATTATCCCCGTCTTTAAAAATATTAATTAAGTCTTGAGCTTCTGTTACTGGGATATCCATGATTATAAGATCGGCATCTTTCCCAAGTCTTTGAATTATCTCTTTTCCAGAATTGGTTAAATGATCAATAACAATGGATCTTTTACTTGTATCAAATGCTAAATGAACTGCTCCTTTATCAATATGAAAAATATCATCCGGAAAAGGAGCAATTTTTCTAACATCACTAACTGAAGGAGGTTCTATTTTAATAACATTAGCGCCAAAGTCCGAAAACTTCTTACCTGCTGCTGACACGCTAACTGTTCCCCCTATTTCAATAATTTTTAATCCATTTAAAGGTTGTGTCATAATTTTCTCATGAAATAAAATACTAAGAATAAATACTATAGTAATTATAGGAGAATTAAAAGGAAAAAGCGTTATTGTCTAATAGAAATTAATTTTCATAATGATTGCCAATCGTTCCATTTGCATATAAAGCTGAAATATAATCGTGATCAAATCCTAACTCGGTTAAAATCTCTTCATTATGTTGCCCTACTAATGCAGTTGGTATATCCCAACTTAATGTATCTGGTTCTACATTCCATAAGTGACCGCCAACCATAATTGGCCCAGTCCATTTATGATTAACTGTTTGATGCCAATCTCTTTCATGTAACTGGTTAGAAAGCAAAACATCTGGCGGAGTAACTACAGGTGACGCAATAACATGATTATTTTGTAATATTTCAGCAGCAGTAAATCCATCATATTGTTTTGTAAATGATTCAATAGCTGCATCAATTTCTGTTCTCCCTTTTATCCTGCCTACTATATTAGAGTATTGGTGCATAAGATCTGTCCATTCAATTTTACCAATTACCTCACATAACCCTTGCCACTGATTATCGTCTTCTGCAGCAACAACAATCCATTTATCTTCTTCAATAGTACGATATACTCCATGAGGGACAATATGCGGATCGTTATTACCAAGTCTTTCAGGTATCCTTTTATTCATTGTCCATTCTGCTAAAATTGCTGGAAATTGCCAAACTAATCCTTCCCATTGCGAAAGATCAATAAATGTTCCTTTTTTTTCTTTTTTACGTTGCAATAAAGCAGTCAGTGCAGCAAAGAATATTGTTGAAGATCCTGTTGCATCAGAATGAAAGTTTGGATGAGTATCAACAAAATCACCTTGCGGATAGCCGCGCAAAGATAAATGTCCTGTTGTAGCATCTAGCCCTGCTCCCAGAGTTACCATATTTTTATAAGGACCTTCCAGGCCCCACCCAGCAATAGAAATCATTGTAATATTAGGATTAATTTTTTGCACATCTTGCCACCCAAATCCCAATTTCTCTATTTTACCAGCAGCATATCCTTCAATAAAAACATCAGCGTCCAAAAGTAATTTTTTAAAAATTTCCTTACCAGATTCTTTTCTAATATCAATTGCCATATTCCGTTTATTACGATTTCCTTGATGATGCAGAGCATCTCTCTCATAAACTGGTCCTTCACCGGGCATAGTTGCATATCTGGGAGAAGTTGGTCGAGTTAATGAATGTCTAGGAAAAGATTCAATTTTAATGACATCAGCCCCCATATCGCCCATCAATGATGCGCATACAGGCCCAGCCCACGCTTCAGTCATTTCTAGTATTTTTAAACCTTCAAGTGATTTATTACTCATTTATTTAACCTGTAATTTTTGCACGAAATAGCGCAATGATTTCTTCTTTAGTATAGCCAAGTTCATTAAGAAGCATATTTGTGTGAGCACCGAGCTTTGGTGCAGATTTTAATTTAAAACTCTCATCATTAATTTTATTTAAATGAAAAGGAGCTCCGGCCAAATAATGTTCACCAATTGCAGAATCTATTTTCACAAATGATTTTCTCGCTTTTGCTTGAGGATCATCAAGAAGATCTGATGCATTCAGGACTGGGGCAACCATGACACCATGTTCTTGCAAATGAGTAAAAATATAATTCTTATCATGTTTTTCTAAATATGGACCTAAGTATTCCATAAATGCCTGCCAATTATTTTCTCTGTCTTCAATAAATCGACTGTCCTGTAAAATTTCTGGATGACCAATTGCATTACAAAGTCTAGAAAACCAGGGTTCTTCATTTGCAGATAAAATGACATGCCCATCCTTACAAGGATAAATACCTGTAGGATATCTAGTCTTTAATTGTCCGCCTATTCTCTCAGGCAAATTGCCTGTAAATATCCAGCTAACAAAGCCAGTGTCAACATTTCCCAGTACCGCTTCTACACCCGCAACCTCTGCATCTCTTCGAATTTTATCCTGTTTTTGACCCCAATAAATACCTACAGCAACAGCAGCAGCAGTATGGCCTATCTGTACAAGAGTAGAGCCAGGGGCATTACGTAAAGGTGACATATTTTCCATGGAATTTCTATACATTCTAGTTGTCCATGCTAGAATTGACATATCATTCTCCAGCCTATCTTTAAATGGTCCCGACATACCATGAGGGGTAATTGACACAGTACTTGGATAATTATTGCCATTAATTATATTACGCAATTTTTTTGTTTTTTCTACTTCAGTATCAAAAATCACTAAATCGGACAACTGATATAACCTGTCTAGTATTTCAAGGCCTGAATTACTAGAATAATCTATAATTACTGATTCCTTTCCTGTATCAAATGATAAATGGTATGCTCCCCCATTAATGTCTGGAATATCTTCTTTAAACGGGGGCATTCTACGAATTTTATTTCCAGAAAATGGTTCTACTTTAATCACGCGAGCACCGTAATCAGAAAAAGTTTTTGTGCATGCAGAGCCAGCAATAGAATCACTAATTTCAATAACACACATGTCATTTAAAGGTTGCACCATATTTACCACCGCATCATGTTATGTCAATATAACATAATAGATTCAAAATTGATATTTAGGAAAAAAATGCCTCGGGATAAGAAAAAATATACATTAGATGATGAAAAAAAAATAAAACTTCTTGAAGAAAGCAGAATAATAAATTTAGCTACAATTAATAAAAATGGATTACCTCACTTGGTGCCTATGTGGTTCATTCTTGATGCAAATAATGAGATTAATTTTACTAGTTACCACAAATCACAAAAAATCATCAACCTTAAACGAGATAAGAGAATTGTTATAATGTTAGAGAGCGGTACGCAATATGAAGAATTGCATGGATTAGTTATGGAAGGTGAAGCAGAAATTAGCACAGACAAAGAATTGGTCATAACAATAATGAACCAGATAACAGAAAAATACAAAACCAAAAGAGATCGTCAAGATATTGCTAAACAGGCAAATAAAAGAGTAAATGTGAAAATTAAAGTAAAAAAAATTGTTAGTTGGGATATTGGCAAATCATAAAATTATTTCAATGAACGCATTCCGAGTTTTTCTCTTTCAGAATTAATAAATATTAAAAGTCTCTTTTCCTTAGAAAAAAAATTGACTAAGTGTGATGAGCTAACCCCTAATTTTTTACTCACTGATTGAATTTGCCAATTATGTATAAAAAAGATATCTAAGGCAATGCCAGCAACAATAAGATAGTTGGGGTTCTTTGAAGATAAATTGATTTTATTATTTTTCACTAAAAATGTATCGTTAAAATATTCTTCTAATTGAAATAATTGAATACATTTTTTTAAAGAAAAATTTGATCTATATTTACACAATATCTCTATTTTTAATTTATTTAATGCATCCTTTTGGTTTGCCTGAAAAGATCTGCTGTTTGATGAAGTAACTATAATTTCACTATCAAATAAAGTTATTCTAACCGCAGAAGCTTTCTTGTCGCGATGTTGACCACCTGGTTTTGGAGATAAAAAATTATCAATTTTACATTGTCGAAGTAATTCTTTTTCACTAAGAAGAAATAATGATATCCAGTTTTTTTGTTTTAATAATTCAAATTTATCCATAATTGCTTATATAATACTTTAAAACGCACATAAATTAATTGCTTATTTTATTTAAAATGATTTATGGGTGGAGGGTAATATGAAGAATACAATAAATGTTCAAGTAATTGGCGCTACTGGTTATGGTGGTGTTGGCATTATTGAATTATTAATGCATCATCCAAATTTTGAAATCACAAGTCTCCTTGCAAAAGATACTATTGGCATGACTATAGATAAATATTACCCACATTTAAACAAGTTATCTTCTTTGCCAATTAAAGAAACTTCAGAAGATACAATTGGTGAAAATTGTGACATTATTATTTTTGCAACTCCTGATACTGTTGCAACCGATATATTAAGTTCCATTTACAAAAACAAAATACACAAAAAAATAAAAGTAGTAGACTTTTCTGGAGATTTTCGATTTTCTTCAGAAAATCATTATAAAGAATATGCTGAAAAACACCCTAAGATAGATCAATCCAAGCTTCAAGTTTCTGAATTTCTGAATGAATCAGTGTATGGTCTTCCTGAACTATACAAGCAGCAAATAGAAAAAACTTCACTTGTTGGCAATCCTGGATGTTTTGCCGTCTCGATGATCTTAGGTCTGGCACCACTGAACAGCAAAAAAATAATTGATACAAAACGCGTCACTATTGATGCTGTTACTGGAACATCAGGTGCAGGCAAAACACTCAGTGAAGTCTTGCATTTTTCAAACATGGAAAATAATTATATCCCCTATAGAGCCCTAGATCATCAGCATGTTACAGAAGTAAAAAAAGTAGTTTCTGATGTTGGAAATTCGATTGAATCCTTACATTTTGTACCACATTTAATTCCAGTGACTAGAGGAATTATGTCTACAATTCACGTTAGTTTATTAGAAAAAACTTCAGAAGATAAATTATTAAATATTTTTCAAGAATATTATGCATCAGCCCCATTTGTCAGAGTTAGTGATAAATTGCCAACAATAAAAAATGTTCGTGGTTCAAATTATTGCGATATATCCTTAAAAGTTGATGAATCAGGTGAACATGCTGTAATTTTCTCTGCTATTGATAATTTACTAAAAGGGCAAAGCGGAAATGCATTACAGTGTATGAATATTATGTTTGGCCTTGAAGAGACAACTGGATTAGAAAAACCACCTCTTTATCCATAAAAGGCAATCAGATTTAAAAAAAGGTTATTAAGCTTCATCTTTATCAATTAGGATACGTCTTGCAGGATAATTAATTACAATATTTTCATCATCTAGCCTTTGATGTAAACGCTTAATAACAATGTGTTTCAATGAGCCAACATCACGCCTATTAACTGCACGAATTTTTACTAAAAAGTTAATATTAGAGTCTCCAAATTCTGTGAACAAAAATAAAGGTTGCCGAGTTGTAACTGCTTGATCATTTTCTTCAATAATTTTTGTTAATTCATCTAGGCAAACTTCTTCAACAGTTTGTAAATTTGATTCATAGGCCACACCAGTTTCAACTTTTACATCCATTGGAGAATCAACAGCATCGAAATTTGTCACGGTTGCATCTGCTAAATGAGAATTAGGAATCATAATAAGGTTATTGTCGAATGTCCGTAGTCTCGTTGCTCTCCATCCAATATCCTCAACCCATCCAGTTGGGCCCCCTTCTATTTCTATAAAATCGTTAACACGTACAGATGAGTCTGAAAGCATGTAAGAACTAGCGATTACATTACTCAAGATTGGTTGTACAGCTAGTGCAAAAGCAAATCCTCCAATTCCTAGTCCAGCCAATAAGGGGCTAATTGAAATTCCCATCATAGTTAAAAGAATTAAAAATGCTGCAAGCCAAGAAACAAAATTAACAATCCGTTTAATTATAGGCAAATTAGACCGATTAATAAAAATTTGCAATTTGCTGCTGCCAGTAAAAGAAGGATTAAAAATATATTCAGCTTCATACCAACTAATAAAACTATCAAAAGTTCTTCTTAAAATCAAAAGACTTATTGCAACATTAAATGTCATCCATAAATTATCAATATAATTTTGATATTCAAGAAGGCTGTCTATAGAATCAATAGCAATAAATAGACCTTGGCCAATAATAACAAAAAATATAGGACGCTTTAAACTATTTACTAGTTGATCATCTAAAGTTGACTCAGTAGATTGTGTAAGTTTATTAATTACCCTTTTTAACAAAAATATGCTTACAAAACTTAGCAAAGCAAAAAAAAGTAATATCATTAGTGCAAAAACTAATTCAGAAGCTAGATCAGATTCGAACATAATTATCACCAAATTTTTAATAATGATATTGTAACTTATATTTCCTATCAAGCGCTAAATTAAATTTTAATGTTTTTTTAAAAAGCCTTGTTTGCAATAAACAAAAAATTAATTAAATTAAAATATACAATGAGTAAAAATTTAACAACCAATTTATTAATTAAGTTATTAATAATCATGCCAAGCTTATTTATAAGCTGTTCAGATACAAATTCAGATTTTAAAATTCAAAATCAACAAAATAGTTCTAACTCTGTTTTACAAACTATCAGAGAACCTTCGCCACAACCAGTCAAGGAGACTGTGCCTGAACCAGTGAAGGAGGCTGTGAAAGAAGTAATTCAAAAACCGAAATTACAAACAAAAAATCCAAAAAAAATATTTGATAATTGTATTTTGAAAGATAATAATATCGAGTGCATAGATTTAGATTATGCAAATACTAATAATATTCGTCAAACACTCAATCTGTGGATACCATGTAAAAATAAAAAAGTACTTGAAGATTGTATGAGTGATGGATCATATGAAGTAATTGTCCATGTACACGGTGGAGGTTTTGTTGCAGGACAGAAAAGAGAAAGCCCTAATATAAGCCTCCTTAATTCAGGATTTGCATATGCGTCTATTAATTATCGTCTTGGAGCAGAAGGATTATTCCCAAATTTTCTTCATGATCAAAAAGCTGCAATCAGATGGTTAAGAGCTAATGAAAAAAATTATAATTTAACTACTGAAAGCATTGGTGCATATGGCAATTCTGCAGGAGGTGCGTCAGTTGGCCTTTTAGCAGCTACAAGTGGATTACAAAATTACATCATAAATGAACGATCTATCAATTTAGAGGGGAACGTAGGAGAAAATCTTCAATATTCTTCTGATATACAAGCGGCAGCTAATTTTTCTGGGCATAGTGATGCAATAAAATTGACTCAGCAACCCACCGGGGCAAAGCCTAGAGTTGTCGTGCCTAATTTTTTAGCCGCAATTAGTTTAATAACTTACTTAGGTGAAGGCATTCCTATGCCTCATCTAATTATACATGGAGATAAAGACCAAGTTGTTTATTATGAGCAAGCATTAATATATCTTAATAAATTGCAAGAAATATATCCTAATCAAACTGTGGAATATAATTTAATCACTATAGAAAATGGAGGACACGGTGGTTGGGACCCTAGCGTAGGTCAAGAAACAAATAATATTTTGAAGAACTTTTTTTTACGTCATATAAAAAATTTCACTAACATTCCTGAAGAAAAATCACGCACTTTGATATCAAAGATAACGAATTAATTCTACATTGCTAAATATTTTTTTTACTGCTCATATCAATAAGCCAAATAAAATAGAATGCCAAGGTAGATAGTAAAGCCATGCCAGCTAACAAATAAAAAACTGCATCTGTTCCGAATATCTCAGCAACATATCCGCAAATTATTCCAGCAACTGATGCCACTCCAAAGCCAAGAAAAAACTGCAAACCAAATGCCTTACCAATAGCTCCTTGAGGAGCAAAACTTGCCATCAAGCTATTTGCGATAGGTTGTTGACCCCAATTAAAAATGACAAAAATAGCTATAAAAATAATTAAAATCCATCCTGAGGAAAAACCAATGATCAAACAAGAGGGAACAAGGATAACATTAAACAATAATGCTGCTGCGGCAGTATTCATCTTGTCAGCTAAGTAACCGCCAAAAAATTGTCCAAGAATACCAGTAAGCAATAATATGGTAGTCAAACTGCCTGCTATTACAGTGCTATCATAGGAAAATATTTTGATGCCAAGCTGATTAGCAATATGCAATGCAAAAAATGTTAACGCACCTCTGTAGATAAATCCATTAGCTATAATAGTTACATATATCAACAATAGTCTTTTCTCGGTCCATTCACTCAATATCTTTGTCATTGAAGCCAAATTAAAAACAAAGCTCTTAGTAACATCTTGATCATTGTGACTATCGATTAAACCAAGTTCTTTTTGTCTTTCTATTACTTCTTCTTTAGACGGTGCAAATTTTTGAAAAAATAAATAAGCAATGAAGGCAATGAGACCAACACCCACGTAAGAAATACGCCAACCAAATGTTGACGCAATAAATACTGCAAGGGCTGGCGAAGTA
>CETH01183579.1_pt1 | contig 10816 bp, 6 predicted proteins | sample 361461 | NCBI WGS metagenome assembly CETH01 (sample SAMEA2622695, study PRJEB7988) | marine metagenome | isolation source: saline water (ENVO:00002010), including
CCTGCCATCGTGCCGGCGAATTTATTACCTACCATCATTGCGCCTGCCATCATAGGCAGTTGAACATCCTCTGGTAGAGAATCGTGGACCATGCGGGCGACGAGCGCGGTCGGGGTAATGCCGTGATCCATAAGGATTACCATGCAGGCGTCGAAAGTCCGCGAATAGCTCTCTGGCAGTTCATTACCTGTGACCAAAAGGTAGAAAGTCTCAGAGAAACTTTTTTCTCCAAGAATTTCAGTTAGTACGTCGTGGCCACGCATCCGGAAACGGTCGGTATCCGATGTCGGTGTGCCGATACTGGTAAATAACTTTTCAGTCATTAGCTCCTCCCTGAACTATTTGTGAAGAGCTTTATGGGGCAAGTAAGTCGCGGAATCCAATCCTTTGGCGACCGGTATGTTTCGCGTTACAATAGACTGATTGAGGGTTTATACGGGAGAGGGGTAATGGAACTCCCCACAGGGAACGAACGTTATTTCCGCATGAGCGTCGAGGAATTCGACACCGAAAAGCTTATGCAGAATGCGGCACGGCAACGCGACCGTCGCAAATTCAACGAAATGTTGATTATTGATGTCGATGCTCACCATTACGAAACGGAGTCGATGAACGAAATCGTCGAATTTATTGAAGACCCTGTACTCCGTCAGCTGGCTCAATCAGCTCAGCAGATCGCCCACAGAGGATCGATGTTTACGTTAGGGCGGGTCGGCTACCAGGATATTGGCGGTCGAGTAACCCGATATCCCTTGCGCGGCATGGAAGAAACGCCCAGCGACGGTATTCATCGGGATGTACATCTCAGCCACCGCTGGATGGATGCGATGGGCGTCGATTATGCATGCGTGTTTCCGACCCCGATGCTTGGCTTGGCAATGCATCCGCAGGCCGATGTCGAGGTGACTTTGGCACGTGCCTATAATCGGTGGTTGGTCGAGAAGATATTGCCCGGAAGCCCGCGTATGAAATCAATGCTGTACTTGCCCTTTAATAATCCCGACGCGGCATTGAAAATCGTTGAAGATTTCGGTGACGGTGAAGGTGTGATCGGTTTCATGGTCACATCTGTCCGTCATAGGCCTGTCCACCATAACGACTACATGAAAATTTATAGCGCAATCGAGGAACTCGGCCTTCCGATTGGGTTCCATTCAGGTTTTAACTGGGATGACCCGATGTTTCGAACTTGTAATCGGTTTTTGGCGGTCCACGCGCTTGGCTTCACTTGGTACAATGTCGTGCATTGCACCAACTGGGTTCTGAACGGGATGAATGAACGGTTCCCTGGTCTCCCCGTGGTCTGGATCGAATCCGGCATTTCCTGGGTCCCGTTCCTGATGCAACGGCTTGATACACAGTACCGTATGCGCTCATCGGAATGCCCCATGCTAAAAAAGCTCCCCAGTGATTATATGCGCGATATGTATTACACGACGCAGCCGATGGAGATGCCAGACGATATAGGGTTACTGGAAGCAACTTTCGCAGCTATGAACGCAGAAACACAGCTTCTTTGGGCATCCGACTACCCACACTGGGACATGGATATTCCCTCCGTCATTTGGGACCTCCCGTTTATCGATCAGGAAGCGAAACGGAACATATTGGGCAGGACCGCCCAAAAAATTTTTAATATAGATGTTAGTGCGAGGCACCCGGATTATTTGGGGATTGCGGCTGAATAAGTTAATCAACGTGATATATTGTTGGTTGTTCGCTTGACAGGCAAGGCCGGTCTGATACCAATCAAACATACGCGGGCGTATGTGTTATTGGGCAAAGTAAAAAGGGACTGACGGGGAGCATAGGATGGAAGTTGATATGCTAGGGAGCGCCATTGAGGCGTTCCAGAACATGGCGAGTCTTGAAAGACTAGGCTTTCTCTCTTTTGGTGTAATTATCGGTCTCGTGTTGGGCGTAATACCAGGGCTAGGCGGGCTGGTGGGCCTGTCTCTCCTATTGCCTTTCACGTTTAACATGGACCCGTTCACCGCTCTCGCGTTTATGATGGGCCTTCAGGCGGTTGTAGTGACATCGGATACAATACCAGCGGTGTTATTTGGCGTGCCGGGAACGGTAGGATCAGCCGCAACTATCTTGGACGGCTACCCCATGGCACGGAAGGGAGAGGCGGGCCGTGCTTTTGGGGCTGCTTTCTCCGCGTCTGTGATCGGCGGACTGTTCGGTGCACTTTTGCTAGGTGTCAGTGTACCTGTACTGCGTCCGATTGTGCTTGAAATTGGTTCCCCAGAGTTGCTTGCGATCTGTGTCTTTGGTCTTTCCCTTGTCGCGGTTCTTTCTGGTGGTTCTCCGCTTAAAGGCTTGGCGGGAGCGTGTATCGGCCTCATGGTTGCCACGGCTGGCGATGATCCCCAGACTGGGACGCTGCGATGGACATTCGATTCTCTCTATCTTTGGGATGGGTTGCCAGTAGTTCCGCTTGCGCTCGGGTTATTCGCGATACCGGAACTCGCAGATATGGCAATTACCAAACAATCAATCAACGTTAAGGGCGCAGAGAAACAAAACGTTCGATTTGGGCAAATCGAGGGTATCAAGGATACCTTTAGAAACTGGTTCTTAGTCCTTCGGTGTGCATCAATTGGGTCGTCGCTCGGGGCAGTACCCGGCATCGGCGCCTCTGTTATTGACTGGATTGCTTACGGCCACGCTGCACGATCTGAAAAAGGGGCGGCCGAGACGTTCGGCAAAGGTGACGTACGCGGCGTAATTTCATCGGAATCATCGAACAACGCGAAAGAAGGCGGCGCCCTAGTACCGACCATCGCCTTCGGCGTGCCCGGGTCCGCTTCGATGGCGCTAATTCTAGGCGCTTTTCTGATCCACGGTCTTGTACCCGGACCCGAAATGCTGACTAAAAATCTGGACGTAACTTACACCCTAGTATGGTCGGTTGCGATCGCTAACATTCTTGGCGCTGGTATCTGCTTCACCTTTGCGAACCAGCTTGCAAAGGTTGCACTGATCCGTATTGGCATCCTTGCGCCAGTCGTTTTGGCTGTGACGTATGTGGGAGCATTTCAGGGTTCTCGCCAGTGGGGTGACATATATGCTCTGCTGATATTCGGGCTGATCGGTTGGATAATGAAACGCCTTCGTTGGCCTCGCCCGCCGCTAATTCTGGGTTTCGTGCTCGGCGGTTTGGTCGAGCGATATATGTTTATTTCAACAGAGCGTTACGGCGCAGATTGGCTCTGGATATGGCGAGACTTTGGAGACGGCAATGTGGTGTTCGCACCATATGTTCCTATCATCTTTGCCGTCACACTTTATGGCGTATTGGCACCGATAATCAGGGGGTATCGTGCCCGCGCGAAGGCCAATAAAACAGCGAGTAAGTTTGGCTTTCAAAAAGCTGCGATCAATCCGGACTTCTTCTTTGCAATTATTCTATTTGCACTATTTGCGATAGCGTTCGGGATTTCGTCAAATTGGGAATTTGGCGCTAGGCTTATCCCTCAGGTTGTGTCCGTTGCCGCTATGATCTTTATCGGCTGGTTAATCATGTCGGCAATGTTTGTCGCGCCGGGTGAGAAAGCAGATCTCGGCGAAGAAGGTATACCGGGTCGTGGAGAGGGCGGGGCCCCAGCGCAAAGTGACGTACATTTCGACATCAGCGCCGATTACGGCGATCTGCCAGGGTCAGAAATCACGAGGCGGGTCATCACCTACTTTGCCTGGTTGTTATTTTTCTTTGGAACTTCAGCAGTAATAGGTCTTCTTCCCGCGATGTTTGTCTTCCTGCTTGGATATATGCGCTTTGAGGGTAAGGAGAAATGGGGCACCACATTAACAGTGGCAACGTCGATCTGGGCACTTTCCTATGGTCTGTTTCACTATATTTTGATAATCCCATGGCCGCAGTCACTTTTAGGGGACTGGTTTCCGCAACTTCGGTCTATCCCGTGGGCGAATATGTTTTGAGAGATTCATTTTTGAAAAAAAACCCCGGAGTGCGAACTCCGAGGTTTTCTAATTTAAACTGAAATTCTTCTTATTTGAAACCGAATACTTTCTTAAGCTTCTGTATGGTCGCAGGTGGCGTCGCGTAAGCTTCAGCGACCAATTTGTCGAGCTTTACCCCTGGAACTGGATTAACCGGCGCATTGCGTTTCTTCGCATCCGCCCGGAATTCAGATGAATTCAACATTGACATGAATGCCTTGCGGAGCGCGGCAACCCGGTCCTTTGGTACTTCCGGGTGCACCCAGAAGCCCATACCAATCCGCGGTGCAACTTCTAGAAAGCGAACCATCGCTTTCTCTTCTGCTGTTTTGGCAAGGTCAATCATCGTCGGCAAGTTTGGAAGTGCAGAAATCTTGCCGCCATAGCTGACGATGTGGCGGAGTTTATTGCCGCTAACCCAAGCTGGTTTACCCGCCGTCCAGCCAGACCAATAATTCATCCGACCGTGGACTTCGCCACCTTCCATGGCTTTGTTGATCTTGGCGCCACCCTTGTAGCCCTTAACAACCTTGAATTTTGTTCCGGCTATGTGGTTTAGAAGTGTTGGTGCGAGGTACGTTTCGGAGCCGAGGCCAGTTGAACCCATGATGGCCTCACGGTTTTGCGCTGAAGCTAAGTCGCTAACCGGTGCCTTGTGCCAAACGGATACGACTGCTGGGCGGGGAGCGATTGATCCAAGCCACTGGAACTTTGAGGCATCAAATTTCATCTTGCGTAGTAGCGGAGCAAGAACAGATGGTGCTAACGCTTCGGCTATATATGTTCCGTCTTTTGGCGCTGCGTTGTACGCGTACGCGGCACCCTTCGTACCTCCGCCTCCTGGGCGTGATTGGATGATTACTGTTGGATTGCCGGGGATGTGTTTTCCGAGGTGCTCTGTCGTGAGCCGGCCGTACAGTCCAAGCGTGGCACCCAGTCCCGATGGAACCATCACCGTGACGGTCTTTCCTTTGTAAAAACTGGCGACTTTTTGATACCCATCTGCGATAGCCGGAGTGCTAATTCCAAGAATACCGACGGCGGACGCCACCGTAATTGCTTTTCTTATATCTGTGGACATTTAATTCCTCCCTGTTTTGTCCTCTCAAATTACAGACTACGATTCTCACGAGAATTTGGGAAGAGTATGAAGAAATGAAATAAACCTCTTTTTCTGGGTTGCTCTTCAAATGATTTGTCGGCATTCATTTTATTTGGAGAAAGGCAAATAATGGCGGATGACGCTGAATTATCCTCGATTGAACCGGCAAGACGGGGAAACGAGAGTTTAACACGAGAAGACTGGATCACTGGTGCATGGGAGATGCTAGGCGAAACAGGGCTTGACGGGGTTCGAGTTGAACCTCTGGCAAAACGCTTGGGCGTTACCAAGGGTAGCTTTTACTGGCATTTCAAAGAGCGGCAGGAATTACTGGATGCACTACTCGATCGTTGGTTCGCGATCGGGAAAGATCATCTTTTGCCAGCCTACGAAGCTGACGATAATGCCCCGGACCGGATCTGGTCTTTGTTTGAAAGCGTGATACAGCGCACAACGCGAGGGCAGACAGTAACGCTGAGGCTTCTCTCGCATAAAGACCCAGAGGTTGCGCGTCGGATAGAAGAGCGAGATGCACATCGACTGGCATTTTTGGTGAGGGAGCTTAAAGAAATAGGTTTCCCGCAAGAAGAGGCACGTGTGCGAGGACAAATTTACCAGGCGATAATGACAGGTGAATTTTTGCGAAGCGGCGGGTTGCCGTTGACGGAACGGCTTACCCGGGCGCGAGAATTCCACCTGCTTCTCTCAACTAATTTAGGACAATAAAACAATATCTTACCGGGCATACGGTGGCGTATTGACCTTATATTAGGACGTCGTAATACTGCAGTCATTGGGCGATCGGCCCCTTAAATACAGGCTATGCTATAATGATAACCAGTCCAACGCCCTCTCAGTCTTCCGAAGGGGGCTATCCGGATTTGCAGGATCATTTGTCATCCTTGGAAAAGGCAGGGTTGCTGAGGCGGATCGATGAGCCGGTCAATAAGGATACTGAACTTCACCCTCTCGTTCGCTGGCAGTACCGGGGTGGAATTTCCGATGAAAATCGAAAGGCATTTTTCTTTACCAATGTTCACGACAGTCGCGGTCGCAAATTCGATATGCCTGTTGTGGTTGGCGCGCTTGCGGCCAACCGGGAAATATACCGGACGGGGATCGGCGTGCCGCTGCAGGATATAGGCCCGCATTGGGCGAACGCGGTAAACAATCCTATCAAAACCGTTTCTGTTACCGAAGCACCTTGCCAAGAAGTTATCCTTGTTGATGACGAGATTATCGGAGATAGCAAAGGGTTGGACGCACTTCCGGTACCGATTTCGACCCCTGGGTTCGACAGCGCCCCTTATTTGACAGCTGGTTTATTCGTAACAGTTGATCCAGAAACTGGCGTACAGAATATGGGGACGTATCGCGGAGGATTGAAGGCTTCTAACCGCATGGCCGTGCGGATGTCGGCCCGCGAAGGAGGGGCAGGCGGATACCTGCACTGGGAGAAATATAAGGCATTGGGAAAGAGGATGCCGTGTGCTGTGGTCCTCGGGTGCCCTCCGGCGGTTGCCTATACTGGACCTCAGAAAATCAGGCGAGATGTTGATGAGCTTACGATTGCTGGTGCTCTTGCCGGTGCATCAATTCGGATTGTGAAATGTAAAACCCTCGACATAATGGTTCCAGCGGATTCTGAAATCATAATTGAGGGCTACATCGATACTGAGTACCTCGAGCCTGAGGCACCATTCGGCGAGTCCCACGGCCATATTTCGCTCGAAGATTTCAATATGATCTTTGAGGTCTCGGCAATTACTCGTAAATCGAACGCGGTTCTTTCGTCAATTATCAGTCAAGTGACGCCATCTGAGTCTTCAGTTATTAAACGCGTTGCTTATGAGCCGATGTTTCTTGCCCACCTTCGGGATCAGCTCGGTATCAAGGGTGTGAAGCAGGTCTTCCTGCACGAGCCGCTGACCAATATCCGGCGTGTGATTTTCCTGCAGATGGAACCCGGTACCCCGCGAACGGAGGTATGGCGGGCGCTGTATGGTGCGACAAGCCTCCGAGCCGATTGCGGTAAATATGTTATTGCAGTGAATGAGGATATCGATCCGGATAACGGTGATGCCGTCTTTTGGTCGTTGGGGTATCGTGCAGACCCGGACAAGGATATAGAGATCCTACGTCATCGCGATGCTGGGCATGGGCCTAAGGGCAAAGATGGCACGCGGCCAGAGGACTCCACGCTATTGATTGATGCAACGCTTAAAAGCGAGATGCCACCCTTAGCGCTGCCGAAGCGAGAATACATGGAGCGCGCTAGGGAACTCTGGGAACAACTCGGTTTGCCGTCGCTTACGCCGGAGAGCCCATGGCACGGATACTCGCTTGGCGACTGGACGGAAGAGTGGGACCAGCTGGCAGAACGTGCCGCGCAAGGAGGGTATATCGAAAATGGTAAGCGCAGCTCCCAGCGCCGACGTGCGGGTGTGAGACCAAATACCCATGTCCGGTCAGTCCCAGGCTGGGATGAAGATTCGACCTAAAGTAAACAAACCCAATAATTGGAGTGCATAGAGATGCCAACTAAAACGGCAGGTACGACGCTGGAAGATCGCGGTTATACCGATCTTCACGAACATATTGAAGAACTGCGGGAGAAAGGTCTTCTTGTCGAGATAGATCGCGAGATCAACAAGGATACGGAAATGCATCCGCTTGTCCGATGGCAGTTTCGCGGCGGCATCGATGAAGAAGAGCGTAAGGCTTTTCTATTCACCAACATTACGGATTCAAAGGGACGGAAGTATGACATCCCAGTATTAGTCTGCGGTCTCGCAGGCAATCAAGAAATCTATCAGCTTGGCATGCGCTGCGATCTGAAAGATCTAAAAAATACATGGATTAATGCCATCAACAACCCACTTGAACCCAACAAGGTCCCCGACGGCGACGCGCCCTGCCATGATCTGGTATTCGAAGGGGACGATCTACTGAACGGCAATGGTTTGGATGCAATCCCGGTCCCAATCTCGTCGCCGGGATGGGACAACGCACCTTATTTTTCTTCGTCACACTTCATCACCAAGGATCCAAATACCGGTGTCCAGAATATGGGCAATTACCGAGGCATGGTTAAAGCGCCCAACAGGCTAGGGATGAACCCCTCTACAGAATTACGGACCGGCGGTTACATGCACTGGCTTGAATGGAAAAAACTCGGAAAGCCGATGCCGGTCGCCGTAGTTGTCGGTGCACCGCCGGTTGTATCCTTCACCGCTGTTCAAAAAGTGCCAGAAAAGGTAGATGAGCTAGCAGTATCCGGAGGGCTCGCGGGTGCCCCGCTCAATGTCACTAAATGCAGGACGGTTGATTTGATCGTGCCCGCAGAATCGGAAATCGTTATCGAGGGCTTTGTCTCTACCGAACTGCTAGAGCCGGAGGCACCGTTTGGGGAGTCACATGGACACGTAAATCTGCAGGAATACAACGCTTACCTTGATATCACGGCTATCACGCGCCGCAAGAAGTCCGTTATGACGTCTTGGGTGAGCCAGGTTACGCCATCGGAGTCGGGGACCATCAAGCGGCCCGCTTATGAGGCGCGACAGATAGAACACCTGAGGGATCATCTGGGAATTAAGGGGGTCAAACACGTTTCAACGCATGAACCTCTTACCTCGCTTCACAAGTTAATCATCATAGTGCTAGAGCGCAGCGTTCCTCGCACGGAAATCTGGCGTGCTATGTATGGTGTTGCCTCCCTGCGTCAGGCGGAGGGTAAGTGGATAATAGCGGTAAACGAAGACATCGATCCCGACGATACTGATGCCGTCTTCTGGGCGATGTCGTATCGTTGCAAACCGCATAACGACGTCGAAATCCTAAAGCATAAGCATGAGGGACACGGTCCGCGAAGTTTACTGGACTCCGAAGATAGCGCGGTGTTGATTGATGCGACCCTAAAAGAGACTTTCCCTCCGGTTTCGTTGCCTAAACGCGAGTATATGGAAAAGGCGAAGAAAATCTGGGAGGACCTTGGACTTCCCAAACTCAAACCTAAGGCGCCGTGGTTCGGATACGATCTTGGTGAATGGAATACTGGATTAGAGGCCATGGCCCGACGAGCGGTGAAGAGTGAGTACTGGACAACGGGTCAGATCATTGCGCAACGCCGGCGCGGTGACGTGCCCATCAACACCGAAGTCCGGACGCTCGACATGGGAAATCCGGGAGCCGGTGACGATGTCGACGAGAACCTGACTTGGGACAAGCTGGAAGATGCCTCACAAGTTAGGGAGAAGGACAAGTAACGGGCCATTTACAGCGGCGAGAGTGAAGTTCGTATCGATCATAAGTCTGGTAAGGAATGTGATGAGATGTTGATGTATCTGCCCAAATGTCCGAGTTACGACTACAACTACCTACACTGGAACGCGGAAAATGATAAAGAGTGAAAAGACGGTGAAGCGCGACTATCCGGATCTGCACGACCACCTTGAGGAGCTCGATCGGCGAGGCCTTCTTGTGCGGGTTGATCGAGAAATAAATAAGGATACCGAGTTACATCCTTTGGTTCGGTGGCAGTTTCGGGGCGGGCTGGAAGAAAAAGACCGTAAGGCATTCCTGTTCACTAACGTTGTGGACTCAAAGGGGCGAAAGTTTGATATCCCGGTAGCCGTCGGAGTACTTGCGGCTAGCCGTGATATCTACCGTACCGGCATCGGCTGCGAGCTGGACGAAATTGAGGAGACATGGAAACGCGCGACGGCTAATCCGATAGACCCCACAGAGGTAAAGAATGCTCCTTGCCAAGAAGTCGTCTGGGAGGGAGATGACCTAGATGTCGCGGGGCAGGGACTAGACGGTATCCCTGTGCCAATATCAACACCTGGCTGGGATAATGCCCCCTATACGACTTTGTCGCAGTACATCACTAAGGATCCTGATAGTGGGATCCAGAACATGGGCAACTACAGAGGGCAGATCAAGAGCCAAAAGAGAATGGGTATGAACCCGTCTCTGGAACTACGTCCAGGTATATTCATTCACTGGGAAAAGCACAAGAAACTGGGGAAAAAAATGCCTGCAGCCGTGGTGCTGGGCGCGCCGCCGGCCGTGACCTTCACGTCAGCAATAAAGCTGAAAGAAGATATTGACGAATTCCGCGTTGCCGGCGCGCTTGCTGGTTCGCCGATAAATATCGTCAAGGCCAAAACCGTCGATCTCATGGTCCCGGCCGAGGCTGAAATCGTGATTGAGGGTTATATCGACACGGAGTACCTGGAACCCGAAGCACCTTTTGGTGAGTCCCACGGGCACGTGAACCTCCAAGAATACAACGCCTTTATGGATGTTACCTGTATAACGAGGAAGCGAGATGCAATTCTGACTTCTATCATCAGCCAGGTCACGCCATCTGAGTCCTCTGTTATTAAGCGAGTTGCCTACGAACCAATGTTCACTGAGCACCTACGTGATCACCTTGGCATCAAGGGTATTATCCGGGTCTCGATGCATGAACCATTGACCAATATCCGCAAACTAATCGTAATAATCTGCGAACGCGGAATGCCGACAACAGAAGTCTGGCGCGCTATGTATGGCGCTGCATCTCTCCACCGCGCAGCGGGTAAATACGTGATTGCGGTAAATGACGACATTGACCCGAATAACGCCGATGCGGTGTTCTGGGCCATGGCCTACCGCGCCAATCCAGCACTAGATGTTGAAATTTTGAAGCACCGGGACTCAGGACACGGTCCCCGAAGTGCGCGAAACGGCGGGGAG
>CETH01075184.1_pt1 | contig 10813 bp, 6 predicted proteins | sample 361461 | NCBI WGS metagenome assembly CETH01 (sample SAMEA2622695, study PRJEB7988) | marine metagenome | isolation source: saline water (ENVO:00002010), including
TCTAGAGATTTGTCCTCTCTCCGCTTGCTTGGCACAGTAGGAGAACCAATTAAAGAGCCAGAGTGGATTTGGTATCATAGTATTATTGGGAAAGAAAAATGTCCTATTGTAGATACCTGGTGGCAAACTGAAACGGGAGGAATGTTGATAACTCCATTGCCGGGTGCTACTGTAACTAAACCAGGTTCAGCAACATTTCCATTTTTTGGTGTTGAGCCAGTATTGTTGAATGAAGAGGGTGATGAATTAGAAGGAAATAATGTTTCTGGATTACTAGCAATTAAATCTTCTTGGCCAGGGCAGATGAGAACAGTTTATGGAGATCATCAGAGATTTATTGATACTTATTTCTCAATGTTTCCAGGTTATTATTTTACTGGAGATGGTGCTCGCAGGGATAACGATGGATATTATTGGATAACAGGACGCGTTGATGATGTTTTAAATGTGTCTGGTCACAGAATTGGGACTGCAGAAGTCGAAGGAGCTATTGGTAAAAGTAGTGGTGTTGCTGAGGCAGCCGTTGTTGGCTTTCAGCATGATATAAAAGGGCAGGGTATCTACTCATTTGTCACATTAATGACAGGCACTGAACCGTCGGATATTATTCAAGAAAACATATTAGCTACGGTTACTAAAGAGATTGGTCCTCATGCAAAACCAGATAAAATTCAGTTTACGCCTGGCCTACCAAAGACACGATCAGGAAAAATAATGAGAAGAATTCTTCGAAAAATTGCAGAAGGAGAACAGGATAATTTAGGCGATATTTCAACACTTGCCGATCCTTCAGTTGTAGAGAATCTTATTTTGGGGAGTTCTGAAGTTTAGAGTTCATTTTTCTAATTCTATATGTAAGCTGCTTCATAATTTGTCTCATTATTTCAGGGTTTTTAATCATTAATTCATAAAAACCTTCTTGACTGATTTCCAATAATGTTGTTTCGGTTTTTGAAGTTGCATCTGCTGATCTTGGCTTATGATCAAGCAGAGACATTTCACCTAAAAAACTCCCCCTTTTTAGATTAGTAATAATTTTATCATTTTGGTGGACATTAATTTCACCAGAAATAATTACAAACATGGAATTACCTATATCGTCCTTTTTGAAAAGATTTTGATTGACCTCCAAATGCTTTTCTGATGCTATTTGAGCAATTTTGCTTAATACATCTCCAGTGATGTTTTCAAACAGCTCTACAGATTTTAGGATAATTGTTTTTTCTAGATTAGAGTACATATTTTTTCCCTTCTCTGAAAAGAATTTTGGTTTAAAGCTCTCCTGCAAGAGGGCTAATTGTTTTTGGTTAAAAAAATTATTAGAAAAAATATCAAGGTCAATATTATCCCAGTTAGCTCTACTTAATAAATCTATTTGATCATTATTTAATAAATAATCAATCGATATTATGGATTTCCAATTATGATTATTTTCCACCCAAGTTAGAAATACATTTTCCTTATCCTCTAAAATTCCCGGGTATAATTTGTAAGCTATTTTTATTTTATCTACATCATTTTCAATTAAAGGTATAATTTTATCACTATTTTCTTTTTTAAAAACTGACTCAACTAATTCTAATACTAGAGGTAATAAATCTTTGTCATCGCTATGGAAATATTGTATATAGGTTTCTAATGGTATCTTCGGGCTTTCTAAAACACCAAGTTTTAGCAATATCGGAACAATTTCTTTGAGGTCACTATTAATTTGATCGATAAGAAGGAGAGTGCTTTGACTTAGTTCAAAATTGTTTCTAAAAATGTGAAGCATATAACCATATTCAGCAATATTAGAAATATCAGAATCTATTTTTTTTAAAGTAGTGTAATTGATTTTAATATTTTTGGAAATAATATGAAGAGAATCTGCCGCAATTGATGCGATTGATATATCTTTTTCTTTTAAACCTGATCGAAGTAAATCGATGGATTCCTGATTGTGATATTCTTTTAAAATCTGGAATATTCCTTTTTTTAATCTTACTGTTATCTGAGGTTCTTGTAAAACTTTTGATATTTCAATTATTATATCTGATTTATTTTGTATTTCTAATGCATCAACTATATCATCAAGTAGACATGATATAGATAGATTTCTAATCAGCGGATTAATTAAATCAGTGGAGGGGTATGATCCTGAAACCTTTATTGTTTCTCTTCTAACTTCTAAAGAATCATGACTTAATAATCTAAGAATAGTTTTTTTATCGATTAAGTTATTAGAATTGATTAAAAAGGTAATTGTTTTTGCTATTATTTGGTTTTCTTTATGATTCAGTAGTTCATGAAGAATTGTTTTAGCTTTTTCATGTTTATTATTCATTTTGAGAATTGAGATAGATGAAGATGATTTAATTTCTAAATTTTGATCATTTAGTAATTCCTCTAAAAATGAAAAACATGAAAATATTTTTCTATCGCCTGCGCATAATATTGCATCGGATTGTATTTGGGTCTTATGCTTTATTTTTTCTGAAATTGTTTCACTTGATATGATATCATGATTCAACCAAGAAGTTTTTAGAATTTTTTTTCTAAGTTTATCAGGTCCACTTTCAAATAATTTTCTTAAAGTATTTTTCCAGGGATTTAATGGCAGGTCATTAATTAGATCAATTGCAAATAATTGCTCGGTAATATTTTTACTATTTAAAGAATTATCTATGGTTTCTATGATCTTATTATCACTGATATCAATTTTTAACTCTTCAAGATTTAGTTGCCTGTTTTTTACTGCCTTAATAAGTGCATTTACATAACCCGACCCTAGTTTCCGATTATTCCATATCCATAATAAAATAAGTCCTAAAGAAATTATACTGAGAATGTATACATTATCCTCAGAGATAAACCCAAAATATAATAGAACAAATATTGTTATCCCGGCTAAGCCTTCCATTCCTGATTTTATTGATCCATCGATTAGTGGTTTAAATGTACTTTTTTTAAGCTTTGAAACAGGAATCCACAGTATCTCGGTAACAGCCGAATTGGTTGAAAACCTAAAAACTTGATCTGAGAACTTTGAAAAGAAAATCGCGGCTAATGTTCCATAAATAAGAAAGCTTATAGAGCCTATTCCAACAAAAATTGGTAAAACTCCAAGTGCCGTGACCACGCCCAATCGTGTGAGAATAGGGCTAGTAACAAAAAACTGCATAATTATTGTAGCTAATCCAGTACTCATATAGTATGAACCAAAAAAACTTGCTAATTGATTTTGATCTGGGAAAATATTCACAGCAATAATTTTAAATTGGTAATCAATAATTTTAGAAATAAACGCAGCTATACCAATCATAATAGCAATAGACCTTAGATAGTTCCCTAATTTTATTGGTATTTCATTTAAGCCTTCAGTTTTTGAATTTTGAACAGCATTATCATTTTGACCTCTTAATAATTGGACTACCAAAAGTGATCCAACTAGGAAAAAGATAGATAGATTTAGCAGGTTCTCGGATCCGTATGTTTGTACGAATGGCTTTATTGAATATCCAGAAATAATTGCTGCGAATGAACCTCCTGAAGCAATAAGGCTAAATAAACGTTTGGCCTGTCGAGGATTAAAAATTTCACCAGCAAGTATCCAGAACTGCATTACGGATAATACATTTATTATTTCCACCCAAATAAAAAGAAGTGGAATTACATAACCATTTAATGATTTTTGAATTAAAAAGAGGCTCAAAGAAAATATTGTTGTGGATATGGAAATAATGAAGATTTGATCTTTACTCTTAATTATAGATTTATAGATAGGTATCACCAAATACATTGTAAAAGCAATTGCTACAAACATAAGAGGCAAAATTGATCTATCGTATTTGACAAGAAAAAAGGAATCTCTTGCGGCGCTTGCGGTTATGCCAACTGATATGATGCAAAAAAATAAGACACCTAATAAAAAGGCAGATTTTTTTTCTTCAGCTTTTATATTAAATATCTTCATTACTGTAAGTAATAAGTTAATAAATTCATTCAGAATACATCATACACTATTAGTATTTAGTCGAAATAAAATTGAAAAAAGATATTATTAAATATTTAAATAAGGAATAATGAAATGGCTCATCTACAATCTATAAATGCTACAAAGAGTAGTTGGAAATCAATTAATGAAAAAATTATTGCTGTTGGTATTTATAAAGACGGATCTTTGACTCCACTTGCAAAAAAAATCGATGACGAGTTCAATGGTTCATTAAGAAAAATGTTAGATATATCTAAATCTGAAAAGAAGGTAGGTAGAGTCAACTTTTTTTATTTTGAAAACAAAATAATTTTAATGTTAGGTCTTGGCAAAAAAGACCGGTTAGGATCCAAAAATGTTCGCTTAATTGCTGCAGCTGCTTCGCGTTCTGTTTCTTTAAAAAAAATTGATTCTTTTGCTATAGAATGTTTCTGCAATGAAAATGATTTTAATGCACTCGCTGAAGGTATAATTCTTGGCAGCTACAAATATCTTGATTATAAAACAAATAAAAGAAAATTCACCATAGTTAAGAGTGTAACTATGATAGGCTGTTCAAAAACACAGATTCGAGATGGTGTTTGTTTGGCTAATGCAGTGTGTTTTTCTAGAGATATAGCAAATTCTCCAGCGAATGTGGCGACACCTAGTTTCCTAGAACAGGCTGCAATTGATATTTCAAAAGCAAAGAATATGTATGTAAAAGTCTTTGATAGAGAAGAATTTACCAATATGGGTATGGGCGCATTAGCAGGTGTCGCTCAAGGAAGTGACGAACCCCCTAAATTTATAATTCTCGAGTACAAAAATGGAGGTAATAAAAAACCAAAAATTATCGTTGGTAAAGGACTTACATTTGATTCTGGGGGAATTTCAATCAAACCTGCTTCAAAAATGGATGAAATGAAATATGATATGTGCGGCGCAGCTGTAGTGCTAGGAGTTTTCAAAGCAATAAGTGTTTTGCAGCCAAACATTAATTTAGTAGGTATAGTCCCTTCTACTGAAAACTTATCAGGATCAAAAGCCTATAAACCAGGAGATATACTAACTGCTTATAATGGAAAAACTATTGAAGTATTAAATACAGATGCTGAGGGTAGATTAATTCTTGCAGATGCTTTGTCTTATGCCAGCAAACATTATGATCCAGAGTTTGTCCTTGATTTTGCCACACTTACGGGTGCGGTAGTTGTTGCTCTAGGAAGTGTAGCAACTGGTATTTTAGGTAATGATAAATCTTTAATAAAGAAAATTAAAAAATCATCAAAAATTACATCTGAGAAGGTATGGCAATTACCACTATGGAGTGAATATTGTGAGCAGGTAAAATCAAACATTGCTGATGTCAAAAATACGGGCGCACCAGGACAAGCAGGCACAATTGCAGGTGCTGCTTTTTTAAAATCTTTTGTTGGCAATGATATTCCTTGGGTCCATTTTGATATAGCCGGTACTGCTTGGGGTGTTAAGCCTAGTAGTATTAATCCAAGAGGAAGCGCGACAGGGTGGGGAATTAGACTAGTCTTAGATCTTATTAAAAAATGAACTGACAATATAAATTATGGATAGATTATCTTATTATGGATATTTGATTTTATACGTATCTGTTTTATTTGCAGGAGATCCTATAATAATTGATGGTCAGTTTGAAGACTGGAGTGATATCCCTATAATTTATTCTGATCCTGAAAATGATGGAATATTATCTGATTTCTTTAACTTAAAGATTACATATGATAATGATTTTGTTTTTATTTACGTAAGTTTTCATTCTGGTGAATTTCTTTTCCAAGATTGGAACGAGTTTCATATGTATATTGATGCAGATAATGATAATAATACAGGTCACCCTATAGCTGGTATTGGCGCGGAGTTAGATTGGTGTTTCGGTGAACGTTCAGGATATCAATACTTTAATGGTCAAGCTATCGAATTGATGCAGAATGACATCATTTTAAGAATTGGACCTACAATAACATCTCAAGAGTTCGAGATAGGGTTATCGCGTAATTCAACGGTGCTTACATTAAACAATACTCATTCATTAGAAGAAGCTCGTATTATATTTGTCGAATCAGGAGGAGGATCTGATCAATTACCAGATGAATCAGGGGGTATATATTTTACTATTGAAGATGATATAATACCTTCTGCATTTCCAATTCCGCTAGGAAAAATAGATGAAGAAGATATTAGAATTCTTTCTTATAATACACTAAACGAGGGTATCTTAGATTCAGATCGTCAACCACATTTTAAAAGGATTTTCCAAGCTATTAATCCTGATATAATTGCTCTGCAAGAGCACTCTGATTGGAACCAAATAGATGATGTTATTCAGTCTTGGTTTCCTCAAGATATCTGGCATGCAAGCTGGACCTATAGAGATTTGGTAATCCTATCTAGGTTTCCTATTATTGGCGATGCTAGCCTTATCAGCTCAGATAGAACTATGTGTGCATTATTAAATACTGAACAAGAATTAGGTAAAAGCTTGCTTATAATTAATTCTCATCTATCCTGTTGTGGGAACAACGAAGATCGCCAGGAACAGGTTGATGAATTTGCAGGTGTTTGGAGAGATTGGATATTACTTGGTGATGGATCTTTTAATCTAGAATTTGGGACCCCTTTTATTCATCTAGGTGATTTTAATTTTGTAGGATTTAAGCAACAAGTAGAAACTATTCGAGTAGGTGACATAGTCGATGAAAATGAATTTGGTAGTGATTTTTTTCCTGATTGGGATTCAACAAGTATCGTAGACCTATTTTCTAGGCATACCCAAAAGCGTATGGGTTTTACATGGCAAAATGATAATTCATCATATAATCCTGGGAAATTGGATTATATTTTTTATTCTGATGCTGTTTTAGATACTGGGAGGCATTATGTTCTTAATACTATGGTTATGGATGAGCAGATTTTAGATTTTTATGGGTTAGAGGCTGAAGATACATACCTAGCTTCTGATCATTTGCCTAGGGTAATCGATGTACGTATGCGCCCCAGTCTAGGGATTAAAAAGGAAAATATTATTCCAATGGGCTGTAAAATTTATAATAGCTTTCCTAATCCATTTAATTCAAGTATCTCTTTAAAATTTTTATCGTCTTATCCAATGCATGTAAAAGTATCCGTTGTTGATATGCAAGGGAACATTATTAAAGTGTTGATTAATGAAACTAAATCACCAGGAAGTTGGCATCTTACCTGGGATGGTTTAAATGAAAAAAATATCCTTGCTAGTACCGGATTATATTTTATCTTATTTGAATCTGATGGTGTTATTATGAAAGCTGAAAAAGTAATTTTCCTAAAATAATCAATCTGTTTTAATATTTTTCTTTTACCTCAGTTAAAGTCTTGTCAAAGATAGGGGATATATTTTTCCAGTCAAATCGTTTTGAAATAAATTTTAATTTGTTTTTTCGAATTGATGATAAATTTTCTAATGCCCAGGTTAACTTATTAATTAATTCCTTTTCGCTTTGATACAAATGGGTATTATGTAAATCTCTAGGAATTAATTCAGGATATGTAAGTCGCTTTGGTAATATAGGCCATGTATTACAATAAATTGCTTCCATGACACTTGCTCCAAAGAACTCTTGATTTGATGTTACAGGAAGAATATCGGATTTACAAAGCCATTCAGCATAATTTTTTCTAGAATTTAAATAACCCCATTTAATAATTTGATTCTTAAAATCTTTTTTTGCACTATCAAAAATTGTTGGTGAGTTAGAAAAATTTTCTCCAATAATTGCTAGTGAAAAATTCACTCCTTTAGAACGAATTTTTTTTAAAACAGAGAAAAACAATTCAGGGTTTTTGTCATATTCCCATCGATGGTTCCATAAGATAAGAGGGGTTTTTGTTTTTTTTGTTTTTATTTTATCGAACTTTCCTAGATCAAGCCCTAGATATAGAACATTGCTTTTTTGCTTTATTGTATTTACAGTTTCGAGTTCATTATAATCAGGGAATTGTTTTAAAAATGTTGGAAGGATATTCAAAAATGAATTCATATGAAAATTAGAGTTAAATAGAATAAAATCTGCTGATAAGGCAGAAGTATAGTTTATAAAGCCGTAGTGATTATCTCGATTTTTCATAATATCTCTATCAGTTTTTGACCAAGGGTATGTAATCTGATTTTCATGAAAATATAGTACAATAGGAATTCCAATTGTTTCTCTTTTAGTTAAGGAAACAAACGTTGAGAGATCTAGCATATCAGAAGCTAGAATTAAGTCTGGTTTATAATTTAATGAATGGAATTCATTTGCCATTGTAACAGCACCTCCATGCATCCTCCATTTCCAAAAATGGCCTTTCATGCTCAATATTTTTATACTATGAGAACTATTTCTTTTAAATCCAATAGACCATGATTTATGGGAGCCGGTGTAGTATGGTTCAATTATTAAGATTTTCATTAATAATAAATTTCTGGTTTATTGAGATTAAAATTGTGCCCGAGACTGGAGTTGAACCAGCACATCCTACTGGATACTAGACCCTGAATCTAGCGCGTCTACCAATTCCGCCACCCGGGCAAAATAAAACTACCGAAATTATTTAGGATTTTATATAGATAGGTTCTTTGTTAGCAAGTAATAAAGCTTGTAGATCTTTAGGAGCTTCTTGTATCTTTAAGTATATTTTTATTAGAATGGAAAGATCAACTGTTGCTAGAAATCGAAAAGCTTTTCATGAATTTCATATTATTGATACTTATGAGGCCGGTATATCATTGTATGGTAGTGAGGTAAAAAGCATACGGGAAGGGAATGTAAGTCTAAAAGAATCCTATATGGTAATAAGGAAAGGAGAAGCTTGGTTGAAAGGTGTACATATAGCCGCCTATTCGAATACAGGCTATATTGGTCACGAGTTAGTAAGGGATCGAAAGTTATTGCTGCATAAAAATGAGATCAGGAAAATTAATTCAAAATTAACCGAAAAAGGACTTACAGCGGTTCCAACTAAATTGTATTTTAAAAATGGCAAAATAAAGGTAGAAATTGGTATTGCAAAAGGTAAAAAACTTCATGATAAGAGAGATTCAAAAAAAAGACGTGATGTTGAGCGGGACATTAAAAGGGCATTAAGCAATAAACCATGAACTTTTTATCAGTGAAAAAACAACTGGAACTAATTTCAAAGGGTGCTGAAGAAATTATTCCTGAAGATGAATTGGTTCTCAAGTTAGAGCAATCAAGAAAAAGTAATCAGCCTCTTATTATAAAGCTAGGCTGTGACCCAAGTAGACCGGATTTACATATAGGTCACGGTGTTGTATTGAGAAAACTTCGTCACTTTCAAGATTTGGGACATCAGGCTGTTTTGGTTATAGGTGATTTTACAGCAATGATTGGAGACCCAACAGGTAGAAATAAAACCAGACCCCAACTTACAATAAATGATGCCAAAAGGAATGCAGAATCATATGTTGAGCAGGCTAGGCTTATACTTGATATTAGTAGACTAAAAATTGTTTATAACTCAGACTGGCTTGATCAATTGCTATTTTCTGATATTATTAGACTTGCTTCTTCAACTACAGTTGCAAGAATGCTTGAGAGGGATGATTTTACCAAGAGGTATAAATCAAAGGTACCCATATCACTCCATGAGTTTTTATATCCATTGGCGCAGGCACAAGACTCTGTCTATCTTGATTCAGATGTTGAAATAGGAGGGACTGATCAAAAATTTAATTTATTAATGGGAAGAGATCTTCAAAAAAGCAAGGGGCAAGACCCGCAGTGTATTATCACTTTACCATTACTTGAGGGGACGGATGGTGTAGAAAAAATGTCTAAATCATATGATAATCATATTGGACTCAGAGATAATCCGGAGGATATTTATGGTAAAACACTTTCAATTTCTGATGATATGATTGAAAAATGGTTTTTGCTTGCTGCCGATGCAAATAAAAGTATAGTCAAAAGTGTTAGGAAAAAGCTTAAAGAAAAGCAAGTTAATCCAATGCAAATTAAGAGAGAACTAGCCCGAAAAATAGTTTCGCTTTATTACGATACAGATGCAGCAAAAAAAGCAGAAGATTATTTTAACAATGTAGTTGTTTCAAAAGGTATTCCTTCTGATCTCCCAGAATTTATATTAAGCGAGGAAAAATTAGTAGTAGATCTGATATTTGAATCAGGAATATTAAAGAGTAAGGGAGAAGTCAGGAGAATGATTAAGCAAAGAGCAGTGAAATTAGAAGGTGAAACTATAACTGATATTTATATGAAAATATTTCCAATCGGAGAACAAATATTGAAAATAGGGAAACGACGATTTTTAAAAATTTTATCCTAATAAAAAAAATAGGCCTAATTCTAACTATTTTATTTCTTTTTTCATGTTCCTCTCATTCATCAAAAAGAAAACTTGTAGTTCTATTAGTTGTTGATCATATGCGAACAGATCTAATAACACGCTTTGATGATTTGTTTAACAGTGGTTTCCGTTACTTAATTGATAACGGTGTTTTTTTTTCTAATAATTCACATGAGCATGGATATACCTCTACAGCACCGGGGCATTTTGTGATTGCAACTGGAAAAAACCCTGGTCCAGAAGGAGTTATTGGTAATTCTTTTTATGATAGAAGAATAAAGAAAAAAGTAAATAGTGTGCAAGATGATGATGCAATTGCATTGGGCGGAGATGGAAAGGCTCGCTCATATTCAAGGTATAGTGTTAAGACTATAGGAGATTGGATGAAGCTTAAAGATAGTAATTCTAAAGTATATTCTATTGCCGGTAAAGATCGTTCTGCTGTATTACTTGGTGGAATGAACCCCAATTTGGTTA
>CETH01183674.1_pt1 | contig 10812 bp, 8 predicted proteins | sample 361461 | NCBI WGS metagenome assembly CETH01 (sample SAMEA2622695, study PRJEB7988) | marine metagenome | isolation source: saline water (ENVO:00002010), including
TGAATCAGAATCTTTTTTAATAGAATTGATTAGTTCTAATAATAGCTTGCTTGGAGATGTGAATGGTGATAGCATTATTAATGTTCTTGATGTCATTCAAATTGTTAATATGGCTTTAGGAAATCAAGATCCAGATTATACCACTGCTGATGTTAATCAGGATGGTGTAATTAATGTGCTAGATGTGGTTCAGATTGTTAACGTGATTTTAGAAGGGTAAATACTATTAGAGTTCTTATAATTCATGGGCCTAATATGAATTTATTAGGACTTAAAAGTTACAATACTGCTTCTACACTTACTCTAGATAAAATTAATGCAAAATTAAAAAAAGAAGCTCAAAAGAAAAATATTTCTCTAACAATCATACAAACTCATGATGAGGCGAAAGCTGTATCATATTTGCATAAAAAAAGAAAGAAATATAATCATATTATTATGACTCCAGGAATATGGTCGATTAATGGCTATTTAATCGTTGAAACCCTTACCATCATTAAAACTCCTTTTTCAATAATCTTATCTAATGAATATAATGAATCGATATTTGATAAAATAATATCTGAAAAAAATATTATTATAGATAATCAATATATTGAAGGATATTTGAAAATTTTAAACTCTTTATAATCATTACATCTTGTAATATCCTTTTTATATAAAAAAACATTCATTCTAATATAAATTGATGATTAGATGGGAAACTTTATATGCAAAATTATTTTATAATATTAATTGTACTGATTGGGAATATTTTTTCTATGCCTAATAATAGGAAAGAAACAGTTTTACTAATTGAAGTTAACAGTCAAATACAATCCTTAAAAATAATTAATAGTGAGCAATATTTAGTTGATTACTTACCTTTCAATAAATATCTCATTGATAGTGGTGTAAATAAAATTGAAAAATGGAATAATGCTGCATCTGATAATGATATATATAATGAAATAAATTTTTCAAAAATATATAGAGTCTTTTTTAAAGAAAACTCATCATTTAATTTAGAAAATATTAAAGCTAACTTTGAACGTTCAAACTATATTAATAATGTTGAATATGATTATTATCGTAAAGTGAATTATACTCCCAATGATCCAAGATATAATAACCAATGGTTCTTACAGCAAATTCATTCTAATGATGCATGGGATATTTGGGATATTAGTAATGGAGAGACACCTGGTAATCAATCAATCATTCTTTCATCCGTTGATTTAGGGGTTAATTGGCAACATCCAGATTTAGTAGGTAATCTATGGCAAAATTTGAATGAAGATGCTGATGGTGATGGACATACCATTGAATATATTGGAGGTCAATGGGTATTGGATCCTGGTGATTTAAATGGTATTGATGATGATAACTGGGATAATAATATGTCAACCTTCATTGATGATTTAGTCGGATGGGATGTGGCTGGTTCTACATATGGTGATAATGATCCAGATGTCCCGAATAATGGTTCTTGGGCTCATGGAACACATGTTGCAGGGCTATTATCTGCTACAACTAATAATAATACTGGGATTGCTTCTAGTGCTTTTAATTGTAGTGTTATGTCTATTAAATGTACGGCTGAAAGTGAAGACCCCTCATATATTTCTAATGGATTTGATGGAGTATTATATGCGGCAAAAGCAGGGTACTATTCTCAAGGTTTTTCTATTATAAATTGTAGCTGGGGTGGAACTGGATATAATATGTTTGAGCAAGAACTAATTAACATGTGTACTAATGAATATAACGCATTAATATTTGCTGCTGCAGGTAATGATAATATAGAGCAAGCTCATTATCCATCAAGTTATGAAGATGTAATTTCTGTGACTGCCTTAGGCCAAAATAATTCATGGAATCATTGGGCAACATATCATAATACAGTTGATCTTGCTTCTCCCGGAGAATCTATACAAAGCTGTGTTAATAATGGAAGTGGATATTCCTCATGGACTGGCACTTCTATGGCATCACCTGTTGCTGCAAGTGTTGCTGGACTTATGAAATCATTATATCCAAGCTGGGGTAGAGAACAAATTAGAACAATGATTATTGAAACTGCCAATCCAATTATTTATCAGGTTAATCCAGAACAATATATACAAGGTAAATTGGGGTCTGGAAGAGTAGATGCCTTAAATGCCGTAATTACTCCATTATTTCCAAAAATTGAGTTAGCAGAAATTGATTTATTTATTCAAGATGATTTTAATGATCAAATTAATATTGGAGAAACTATTGAATTAACCGCAATATTTTTAAATGATTCTGAATGGGGAATGGCAACAAATCCAAATATTACAATAGATTGTGATTCAGATGATATTAATGTAGTAAATCAATTTATAGCATTGGAAAATATTCCTTCAGGTGAAGCAACCATTAATTTTGAGCCTATAATTATTGAATTTGATTTAAATATCGAACCAAATTTGTATGAGTGTAATATTAATTTGCAATCAAATACTAATTCTTATATTCAATATAACGAGTCATTTGTAGTGGAATTTGATGTGAACGATTTTCCAATATTATTAGGAGATATTAATGAAGATGGTATAATAGATATCCTTGATGTCATAGTGTGTGTAAATATTGTTATTGAATTAGTAGAGCCTACGTTATCTCAATTATTGACATCTGATATAAACCAAGATGGTAATACCAATGTCCAGGATATTATTCTAATGGTTAATTTAATATTAAATTAATTTTTTTAATCTTGGTATAATTAAAGTATTAATTAAAATCCCTATAAAGAATATGCTACAGAGTATATTAAGTATGCTTATATGTTCATGATGATGGGGAATGTTATTTTTAAATTCATCATATGTTAAAATCATATTATCGATAAATAATCCAAATGCTAAACTTGTCACTATTAAAACTCCTAATGTGATGAATGTTGATTTTTTACCCAATATTTGAAGCATCGTAGTAATAGATGTTGTATTAGTAGCTGGTCCAACCATTAAAAATACAAGCGCTGCACCTAACGTGGCGCCTTTAGAAATCATGGCAAGCGCTATTGGTATAGAGGCTGTTGCACAAACATACAGCGGGGTTCCTATAATAATCATAAACAGCATCGAAAAAATACCATTACCTAAATACGTGGCAAATAAATTTTCTGGTAAAAATAAATTAATAAATGAAGCGATAATAATACCATACACTAAGGGCTTGGCAATATCTTTAGGAAGCGTAATAAATGAATAAATTAAAATTTTACTAAGTGTAGACTTTTGATTATTTTTACAACAATGAGATGTACATGTTTCCTCTATAGAATTATTATAAGTCTTATCAAAATAATGTACAGCAGAACCTCCAATCACCCCTGTGATTAAAGCAGTAATTGGTCTTATTAATGCTACTATAGGTCCTAAAAGTCCATATGTAACCATGATACTATCAACACCTGTTTGTGGTGTTGATAGCAAAAATGATGATATTGCACCTTTAGAGGCTCCATGCTTTTTTAAAGATGCTGATACAGGAATTACAGAGCATGAGCATAATGGAAGAGGGATTCCTAAAAGCGATGCTTTCAATACTGATAAAATTCCAGTCCGCTTTCCTAAATGAGATTCAATTAATTCTTGTGATATCACAACTGATAAAATTCCAGCAATGACAAATCCAAAAATCAAATATGGAGATACTTGATTTAGAAGGATCCAAAACTCATTCATAAAATCATAAATCATATGCTTGTCCTATTGCTTCATTAGCTAGCTGATCAGCTAATTCATTTCCAGGGTGTCCTGAATGACCCTTAACCCATTTCCACTCAATGTAATGTTTAGAAGAGAGAGAATCTAATTTTTCCCATAAATCTTTATTTTTTACCGCTTTTTTATTTGCAGTTCTCCATCCATTACTTTTCCAATTATTAATCCAATCAGTAATTCCATTTTTAACATAATTTGAATCAGTAGTCAAAATAACATGGCACTCTTCCTTTAATAAATCTAAAGCTTTAATAACTGCAGTTAATTCCATAATATTATTAGTAGTGTTTTCCATCACTCCACTAATTTCTTTTTTATGATCTTGGTAAATTAAAATAGCACCCCATCCACCAACACCGGGGTTCCCTTTGCAAGCACCATCTGTAAAAATTTCAATAAATTTTAATTGTTTATTCATACCGTACTAAATATACATTATTATTGATAAAAAAAAGAGGCTAGATAAATATTTATCTAGCCTCTTAATTTATTTTAGATATGATTTCTTATAAACCTAAAATTTGATTTACTAAGACCACAACATCAATAACATTTAATATTCCATCAGAATTAAAATCTGCTGCTGTAAACTCAGCTGTAGATAAATCTTCCCCGCCACCTGTTAAAATTGCATTCACTTGGATTACAACATCTAAAATATCAATTGCACCATCAAAATTAATATCACCAAGCGTAATTGATAATAATTCTACATCTTCACAACCTCCAATATTTACACCAAGTGATTCTCCACTTGGATCAGAAACAATCACATCTTCTAAGCATAGGGTTGTTATTGTACCAGGGTTATCAATATCAAAATACAATTCAGTTAAATTATGATTACCGGAAGGAATTTGTGCTCCAGTTAGAGAAAATGCTAATATAGTTCCAGATGAATTACTACTAGTTGTAAACCCATAATCAGATGATACTCCACCACCCACTCCAGTAATGGTTATATAATCAGGTGAATCAGATAGTACAAATTGAAAACCACTAACAGGTTCTGCATTATACATATCTATAGTAATAGTACCACTATTAACATCAATATCACCTATGCTTAAATCAATAGATGGACTAAGAATAGTAAAAGTACCATCACTATAATCATAAACATTTGAATTAGATAAACTTGTAATTTTTATTTTATAATTTGATCCTTGAGATATTGAAGATGGGATATTCCAATAATATGAACCATCATTAACCGTATTGGTTACTATATTTGAATTAAATGTATTATTAATATATAATTTAATGGAAACGTTAGTACTTATATTAGAATCCCAAGTAATATTAAAAGTATTACCACTATCAATTGTCTCTCCACCATTAGGATCCGTTACAGTTATATAATCTGCTTCTGATGCTGTATATATTCCGTCCAGCGTTGTTGCCCCACTATTAGTTGGATCTAACCAATTTTCAATATTAGATGTGGACCATGCTCTAGCAAGTTTACCATAACTATCACTCGAACCTGCTTGACCACATTCACCAGAACCACCGGATAATTGACCAACTATACGTTGATTGCTATCAAATAATGGAGAACCTGATGAACCTCCCTCTGTTCCACCATCATCCCAAGATAGAGTCCAATGAGACCCAGCTGGAGAAGATCCTTGACCTTGCCAATTAATCTGTCCAGAACTATACGCGTAATCATTATCAAAATTTATTTTTTTAGGTGCGCCACCAGGATGATGTACTCCACACGAAATGGAAGGGCTGCTATTGCTTCTATTCCATCCAGCATAGAATACATTCCACGAACTAGGGATATTATCATCAATTAATAATAAGGCAAAATCTGGATCCATATCACCAGAAGTAACCAATAAATCTGAACTATACGCATAAGATCCATATGATGCATTACTCCCTGAACAAGTACTCGTTTCATAATTAAAATAAAACCTAAAGGTATTAACATTTTCACCCGTTACACAATGCCAAGCAGTTAAAAAATAGGGGGTTAAATCATTATTTGTATTATTAATCATTGATCCACTACATATATAACCTCCCATATCAAGAAAGGCCGCTGCATTAACCGGATCTTGATAATTATTAGCAGAACTACAATTAACATTATCGCCACAATTACGTTCACTCTCATAATTCCCTGATAAATTCAAAATATCCCTATAATCATGAATTATTTCAGAAATAATAATACTGTTCCCCGTTTGTGTATCTTGAGGAATAATTAATTCCATATGGATAATTTCACCTCTTAATAATGGGATACTAAACACCTGGCCTTCATTATTATTAATTGATGAATATGCACCTAAAACGATATCTTCGTTATATAAAAATAATGAGGCATCATCAGATAGATAAAAGGGTGCAAACTCTAAAGACATAGCTAACGCATTTCGACTGATAATATCTAATCTCCAAACCTCATAACCTCCATCAATAATATCGTGTTGTGCATATTCAAAAAAATTATAATTATGTTCAAATTTTTTGCCATATCGGAATGGAGAATTACTGGGACGCGAGGTGTCTTGAAAAAGCATTTCTTCATGATTAACATCATCGGTTAATATAAATGCAGTATTATCTCGAATATCATTATTAAAACTATATGGAATGCCTCCTAAACTATTTTGTGAAAATAGTATAGAAAACAAAAATAGTATAATCCATGAAAAATATTTCATAATGACCCCTTTAATATTGTACATATTTTAATAAACTCTATTAACATTATGACGATTAAACGATATTATAAACAAAAAAAATGTGAAGATATGTTACAGGGGTCACATTTAAAGGGTGTACTATTGTTGAGCTTTAAATTCATTAATAAATTTATTATGACAATAAAACGCAATATTTGGTAAGTAATCTAAATCAAAAAAATGGAGCTCTTCAGCATCATCGCCTGCCTTCATAATTGAATAATCATTAACTGACATTTCTACAGCTATTAATAAAATGTCACCAAAAATAGTTCCATAATGTGAGCATGTAGATAAAAGATTAACAACTTTTCCATCTAAATTAGTTTCTTCTTTTAATTCACGCTGCGCTGCTTCTTCGAGTGTTTCATTTAGCTCCATAAATCCGCCCGGTAATCCCCATTCTCCTTTAGCTGGTTCATAGGCTCGCTTCGCTAATAAAATACTATTATTTTGGATACATATTATTGTGGCAGTAGGCTTAGGATTTTGATAGTGTATAGCTTTGCAATGATTACAATGATATCTCTTATTACCATCAATAAATCCATACACGTTTTTTTTACCACATTTTGAGCAATATTCTAAATTCAACATAGTAATTCAAATTTACTATTATTTTAAAGCTAGTAAAATGTTATTATCTTATTTATTATATGTTTCATTATGAAAACAAATATTTCAGTCGTTGGTTCAATTGCATTAGATACACTGGAAACTCCTAAAGGAAATCGAAGGGAAATTCTTGGTGGGTCAGCTACTTATTTTTCTATTGCCGCATCCAAATTTGCGCCAGTGGAAGTTATTGGTATTGTAGGTAGCGATTTTCCCCAATCTGGTTGGGATGTTTTTAAACAAAATAATATTGATTGTGAAAATATTATTATTGAGTCTGGAAATACATTTCAATGGGGTGGAAAATACAATCAAGATTATTCAAAGAGAGATACACTCTTTACTAACTTAGGTGTTTTTGAGAATTTTATACCTCAAATAAAAAATACTAAAAATAAAAATGGAATATTATTTTTAGCTAATATTCATCCTTCTCTACAATTAGATGTGCTTAATAAAATGTCTAATAATGTGTCTTTAGTTGTATCAGATACAATGAATCTATGGATTGATCTAGATTTAAAAGGATTAAAGAAAGTGATTAGTAAATCTAATATTTTTCTACTCAATGATGAAGAGGCTAGGCAATTAACAAATATAAATAATTTAGAAAATGCAGGTAAAACAATATTAGATATGGGCCCTAATACAGTAATAATAAAAATGGGTGGAGAGGGTTCCTTACTTATTACCAATAATGATATAATAGAAATTCCGTGTGTCCCTAATATTGATGTATATGATCCGACAGGAGCAGGAGATAGTTTTGCAGGTGGATTAATAGGCTATATTTCAGAGTATGGTAACGATAATATGCTAGAAGCATTATTATATGCATCAGCTACCGCATCATTTACCGTATCAGATTTTGGAATAAATCAAATATTACACTTAAATTTAAGTGATATAGAAAAAAGAGTGGAAATTTTAAAAAAATTGATATAAAAATGGGGAATTAAAAATGAAGCAAAATAATGGGTATATAATTTTTAGTCTTTGTATACTGCTTCTTTCGAGCTGTTCTACTAATGTTGCACGTAGTATGGAATTTACATCGGCAAAAACATCAGCAAGATCAGAAAAGAATTTTAAGAAAGCAGAGGAATTTGGAATTGAAGCTCTTAATATGGATGTCCATGCCAATGATGCATCAGTACCTTATTTTTTAGCGATTGAAATTTATAAACCTCAACGAAAATGGATTGAAATGGCCAAAATGCTTGATGAAGCAATGAAACGTAATCCTACACAAATATTAGAGAGGCCATTAACCTTAGATAATAAAATATTAAAAACCATCGAAGAGGCTGTAGATGTTTATAAAGCTGAATTATGGGTTAATTTATATAATAGTGCTTTATCTCTATATGAAAAAGGTAATCTCGAAAAATCCATGGAGCTATTCAATATCGCATTAAGTGTGGATCCATTGAACGCTTCAACATATATTGTTCTTGCTAAGTTTCATAAAGAGAGTAATGATTTAGAGAAAGCAAAATCTATAATTAAATCAGGATTGCAACTTGATGAAATGAATATAGAATCAAAAACAGAACTTTATTTAATTGATGCCGAAATCAATAAAGAACAAGGAGACTACAATGCCGCTCTTTTAACCTATAAAAAAGCATATAAGGAAACGGGGTCTATTACCTCAATTCTTGCTATACTAGAAGTAAACTTAATGATAGAAAACTATCTAGAAGCAATTGAGTGGGGTGAAACAGCAATGACTAATAGAGCGAAGTTAGACCGATCTTACTTTGGGCACCTACTATACAATATTGGACTAGCTTATAGAGGAGCAGGATCGGTATACTATGATAAAGCTGCAGATGTCATTAATAAGATGAATGATGGAGAGAATATTGGACTAGCACTAAAAACTGAAAGTTTAAATAATTTAAAATTATCAAAAGAAAATTTTTCTAATGCACGTGATTACTTTTTAGATGCTGATGTAGAGGGGATGGATGATGCAAACTCTAGAGCCAAACAAATGAAAAATATTATTAAAGAAATTAATAATGTTTATATACCATTTTTTGAAAATTATAATTCTAATCTAATAGGAGAATAAAAAATGTCGTTACTATTCTTAATCTTATCTATAGTATTTGCAGATCCAATAAATTATAATCTGGATTTAGTATCAATTGTTGAATATGAAAATGATAATAATAATTATGGTATCTCAGATATCTGGGGATATACTGATGAAGATGGCAACGAATATGCAATTATTGGATATAGATATGGAACATCAATTGTGGATGTATCTACAACACCCAATAACCCTATAGAAGTTGCAGATATCCCCGGTCCCTCAAATGGTGATGTATATTACCATAGAGATTATAAAACATTTGGCGACTACCTTTATATTGTAAATGAAATGTCTGGTGCTGATATGGGAATGCAGGTTGTAGATTTATCCCCACTTCCAGAATCACCTCCTCAACAAGTTAATACATATACAAATATACAACGATCACACAATTTATGGATTGATGATAATGGATTAGTATTTATTGAACATTATTCAGGTGATAATATTCATATTGCTAATTTAAATTCATCACCAGATAATCCTACTTATGCGGGAACCTTCGGAAATTTAGGACAAGCATGTCATGATATATATACACGAGATAATATTGCATATATATCTGAAGGTTGGAATGGAAGATATGGGATATATGATATTAGTGATTTAAATAATATTACTCATCTTGAAACAATAACACCAATGAATAGTGGCTATGCACATAATGCATGGCTCAATGATAGTGGAACTCATTTAGTAACTACAGAAGAAACGATTGGCAAAACAATGAAGATATGGGATGTATCAGATTTTAATAACATTACCTTAGCAGGAGAATATATTGGGGAGAATGGATTAGCCCATAACGCGCATATTAAAGATGATTTAGTCTATGTATCACATTACTCTGTAGGTATTAAAATTATAGATATTTATAATCCAGAAGACCCAATTGAAGTGGCTGCATATGATACCTATCCACAAAACAATGGAACCGGATGGGTAGGCTGTTGGGGGGCTTATCCATTCACAAATAATAATATGGTTTTTGCTAGTGATATACAAAATGGATTATTTGTATTAGATTTTGAACCTAAATATGCCGGCTGGGTACAAGGAACTCTATATCTTGATAGTAATAATATTCTTTCTAATGCAACTTTAAAATCTGTATTAAATAATAAAGAATATCTAACTGATGAAAATGGATATTTTAATATCGGTTTTGCAAATGGCTCCTATGAATTCGAAGTATATCATCAATCTCAGTTAGTTGATACTATAGTAATTGATTTTATGCCACGAGAAATAATTAATTTAGATATTATTATTAATCAAGATGATGATAGTTGCCCAGAAGGATATTATGAAATAGAAGAAAACTCGTGCTGTACAGATGGAACATACAATGAGTGCTGTGGTGCATATGGGTGGACACAACCTAGTTCATGTTCAGGTGGTGACCCTAATTTCCAGCCTAGCTATGCTTATTGTGGGTCAGGTGGTTGCTATGTTTGGTGCCCAGCTGTTTGTCAGCCAGACCCAGCATATAATGATTGTAATGGTAATCATATGGGTGATGCGGTATATGATGAATGTGGTGTTTGCGATGGCGATGGATCAACATGTCTAGATGATTGTGGCATACCAAATGGTGATAATTCAACATGTGCAGATGATTGTGGCGTACCAAATGGTGATAACTCGACAT
>CETH01177214.1_pt1 | contig 10811 bp, 18 predicted proteins | sample 361461 | NCBI WGS metagenome assembly CETH01 (sample SAMEA2622695, study PRJEB7988) | marine metagenome | isolation source: saline water (ENVO:00002010), including
AAGAAACCTGCTAAAAAAATAGAAAAAATACCTATAATTGTTGATGTTCCTAGGGTGAAAAAAATCTATATTGATGAGGTGGTCCCTATATTAAAAAAAGAATTTGGTTATAAGAATCCAATGCAAGTACCTACTATTAAAAAAATAGTAGTAAATATTGGTATTGGAGAGGCGCTTGATAGTAATTCAGCCCTCAATGCTGCTAATAATGACTTGATGAAAATAACAGGTCAAAAGCCTAAGCAAAATCGTGCTAAAGTATCCATTGCTAATTTTAAATTAAGAGAAGGTTCAGTCATTGGAACTAGTGTAACTTTAAGGGGCAAAAGGATGTGGCAATTTTATGACAGGCTGGTTAATATTGCTCTGCCCAGAGTAAGGGATTTTCGAGGAATTAAAAGATCGGGATTCGATGGTAGAGGAAATTATTCCTTAGGTATGAGAGACCAATCTACATTTCCAGAGATTGATTATAATGAAATTGATAAAATGAGAGGCTTACAGATAATTTTGGTTAATTCAGCTAATTCAGATGAAGAAGGCATGAGATTATTCGAATTATTAGGTATGCCGTTTATAAAATTAGAAGATTAGGAGAATTACTTGGCTAAAAGATCTATGTTAGAAAGAGAAAAAAAGAGAAAGAAACTTGTTGATTCGCATATACAAAGGCGTCTTGAGTTAAGAAAAATTTCTCTTGATATTTCACTTACTTCAGAAGAAAGGTTCTCTGCAAGACAGGAATTAGCAAAATTACCAAAAAATTCTTCTCCGAATAGATTAAGAAACAGGTGCTCTGTTACTGGGAGGCCAAGAGGGTATATGAGATATTTTGGCTTGTCTAGGATAACTTTTAGAAAACTAGCCTTGGAAGGTGAACTTCCTGGCGTAAGAAAAGGAAGTTTGTAAATTGTCAATTAATGATCCTATTGCAGATATGATTACAAGAATTCGAAATGCCACTATGTCTAGGCACGAGAATGTTGAAATACCTGATTCAAAAATTAAGAAATCTATACTTGAAATTCTTAAAAAAGAAGGTTTTATTTCGGATATGAATTCCAAGGGTGACTCCGTAGCAGAAAAAGTACTTAGTGTTAAATTAAAATATTTTGATGATAACACACCTGCAATTATGGGCTTGAAGCGTGTTAGTAAGCCGGGACTTAGAGTATATGTTGGTAAAAACGAAATACCAAGGTATTTTGGAGGTATAGCAACAGCTTTTTTGTCTACTTCTAAGGGTATACTGACGGGTCATGATGCTAGAAATCAAGGTTTAGGTGGAGAATTATTATTTTATGTATGGTAAATACTTTATGTTTAAGGAGTGCGAGTAAAATATGTCTCGAATAGGAAAACAGATAATTAATATTCCAGAAGGAATAAAAGCGGAAATAAATACAAATGTTCTTACAGTTAATGGCAAGAATGGCACTTTAGAATATATTTTGCCTGAAAAAATAACGGTGGATATTTCTTCTGATAAGATTAGTGTAAAAAGAGCTAGCGATGACCCTAACATAAGGGCACTTCATGGTCTCTCAAGAAGCCTTATTAATAATATGGTTATTGGGTGTAATGAAGGTTTTGAGAAAAGGCTTGAGTTGATTGGTACTGGATACAGGGTTCAACAAAAAGGAAAAGGTTTAGAAATGAATGTTGGTTTTTCTCATCCGATACAAATAGATCCCTTAGAAAAGAATCAACTTAAGACAGAAGGACAAAATTTAATTATTATTACTGGATCAGATAAACAATCTGTTGGGCAACAAGCTGCAATAATCAGAAAATTTCGACCACCTAATCCATACACAGGAAAAGGAATTAAGTATTCAGATGAAGTTATTCGAAGGAAAGCTGGTAAAACAGCAGTAGGAGGTACTCAATAAAATGGGAAGTAAGAAATTTGATACTAGAGGTAGATTTATAAGACATAGAAGAGTAAGGAAAAAAATTACTGGTTTATCTGATAAACCTAGACTGTCTGTTTTTAGAAGCAATAAACATATACATGCGCAAATAATCGATGATGAAAAAGGTACTACATTGGTTGCTTCATCCTCATTAAGCTTAGATGGAAATATTTCTAAGATTGATTTAGCAGCTAGAGTAGGAGAAGATTTAGCTCAAAAGGCAAAAACAGCCGGAGTAAAAAAAGTTGTGTTTGATAGAGCAGGTTATAAATTTCACGGTCGAGTTAAAGCACTTGCTGATGGTGCAAGGTCAAAAGGATTGATTTTTTAATATGGTTACAGATACTAACAAAATACAAAAAAATGATAAAAATAATTCTCGTCCAGTTCGTTCTAGGCGTAGAAGGCAAAGGAATCAAGAAGAATCACAATTCATCGAAAGAGTGATAAAGATTCGTAGGGTTTCAAAAGTTGTTAAGGGTGGTAGAAATTTGACATTTAACGCAATGGTTGTTGTGGGAGATGGAAATGGTAAAGTTGGAGCAGGTTTGGGTTCAGCAGCAGCAGTTCCGGATGCAGTAAGAAAAGGGACTATTTACGCGAAAAAAAATATGAATAATATATCATTAAATGGTCCTACAATACCTCATGAGGTAACTACTAAGTTTTCAGGTTCAAAAGTTTTACTCAAGCCAGCTGCGCCGGGTACAGGAGTAATTGCTGGTGGAGGAGTTCGTGCAGTTTTAGAAGCTGTTGGGGTGACGGATGTGCTATCTAAAACATTTGGATCCTCAAACACTATAAATATAGTTAGAGCTACGTTGTCAGCATTAGAACAATTAAGAGATCCTAAAACTGTCATTGCTAAAAGAAGAGAAGGATAAGAGTAAAATGTCTCAAATAATGATTAAACAAGTACGAAGTTCTATAGGAATAAAACCCAATCAAAAGGCAACATTAAAGGCCCTTGGGTTAAGGAAAATTAATCATGTTAAGAAGCATGAAGATACAGCAAATATAATAGGTATGATAAAAAAAGTAAGCCATTTAGTTACTGTTGAACAAGTTAACTAATAGGTAAATGATTAGGATTTAATATGTCAGGATTACATCAACTAAAATCGAACAAAAAAAATAGAAAAAGAGTTGGGCGTGGAAACGGCTCAGGGCATGGTACATACTCAGGTCGTGGTAGCAAAGGCCAAAAACAGAGGGGTAGTGTCCCGTTTCTCTTCGAAGGAGGACAGTTACCGCTAATTAAAAAATTACCTCATATGAGAGGTTTTAATAATATTTTTAAAACAAAGTACTCTCTTGTCAACTTAGATATCTTGAACCAATTTAAGGATGGAGATAATATTTCAAAAGAAATATTGATAGAGAAAAATATTATTAAAAATAAAAAACAAAAACTTAAAATTTTAGCTAGTGGTAAACTAAGTAAAAAACTCAACGTTACTGCAAATCATTTCAGTAAATCTGCAAAAGAACAAATAGAGTCCTTAGGAGGCTCTGTAACTATTATAGATGAAGAGAAAAAAAAATAATTTATGACTACCTCAACTAATCAAAGTACAAAATCTCCTATACCAGCATTATTTAAGGCTGCTGTAGATGCTTGGGGTATTCCTGATCTTAGATATAGAATACTTTTTACATTATTTATACTTATTTTGTTTAGATTTTTTGCTCATGTACCTGTGCCAGGTGTTGATAGGGATGCTCTAGCAGCCGCTTTTGAAGCAAACCCACTACTTGGATTTTTAGACCTATTTTCAGGTGGTGCCCTGAGGAATCTTTCCATAGCTGCTCTTGGTGTATATCCATATATAACGGCCTCTATTATTTTGCAGATTCTAACTCCAATCATCCCTACATTAAAGAATCTTTCACAGGAGGGTGATGCTGGTAGACAGGCTATCAACAGATATACCCACTACCTTACTGTTCCATTGGCGTTTCTTCAAGGATATGGTCAATTAAATTTATTTGCTGGTGGGTTTTTATCCCAGAGTGGTTCTGCAATATCTGGCATTGGATTTGGTGGTTCTAATACCCTTAATACGATAGCCATACTTACAGCTATGACAGCTGGAACAATGTTGCTTGTATGGATGGGTGAGTTGGTGACTGAAAAAGGTATTGGAAATGGTATTTCTATGATTATTTTTGCAGGAATAGTGTCAACTTTACCTCAAGTTGTGGGTCAATTATGGCTACTTCGTGAACAAACTTTTCAAGTAGTTATGTTGGTTGTAATAGCTATAGTAATAATATATTTGATTGTTTATTTTGCAGAAGCACAACGAAAAATACCAGTCCAGTATGGTAGGAGTGTTTTTAGAGGGGGGCAAATGTATAGACAATCTGGTGCAACTAATATTCCTCTAAGAGTTAATGCCGCAGGTATGATACCTCTAATATTTGCTTTTTCAATATTAATATTTCCATCAGTGGTAGCTAGTTATTTTAATGATGGGTCAGGAAGTTTTATATCGAGTATAGCTAACTTCTTTCAAAACTCTTTTGGACCCACAAGTTCTATTTATTGGCTAGCAGTATTTTTATTAGTTGTAATTTTTACCTTTTTCTATACATTAGTTGTTCATAATCAACAAAATATAGCTGAAAATCTCCAAAAAAATGGAGGATTTGTACCAGGGATAAGACCTGGTCCTCCTACTAAAGAATTTTTAATGAGAGTGGTTCTTAGAATTACTTGGGGAGGAGCATTGTTTCTTGGTTTTGTTGCGATAATCCCTTTTATAGCACAGTTGATAACAAATCTTCCAAATGCAACTACTATTCTTCAAAGTACTAGCTTATTAATTATGGTTGGAGTAGCATTGGATACTATGAGACAACTTGAATCTCAACTACTTATGAGAAATTATGAGGGCTTTGTTAAGTAATTGAGGTACTGCATATGAATGTAATTTTATTGGGCCCGCCTGGAGCCGGAAAAGGAACTCAGGCTCGAAAAATAGTTGATGGCTATGATTTCGAGTATATTTCAACAGGAGATATGCTACGCAAAGAAGTTGAATCTGAATCTCAGTTAGGACAAATTGCAAAATCTTTTATGAATAATGGAGATTTAGTACCAGATAAATACATAATTGATATGATCGTTGCTAGCCTGGGTGATTTGGATACAAAGAATCTAATTGATGGGTTTCCTAGGAATATTTCTCAAGCTAAATCCTTAGATAAAAAATTGATTGAAAATGAACAAGAAATTTCGCTTGTAATACACATGTATGTTGAAGATCAAGAACTAATTAACAGGCTTTCAAATCGAGCTGTTTGTACATCTTGTCAGATGCCATATAAATTAAAATTTCCTGATGAAATTAATAAAATAATATGTATAAACCCATCTTGTGATGACAGTTCTATTAAAATCAGAGAAGATGATAATCCTGAATCAGTAACTCGAAGAATTTCAATTTATAAAGAAGAGACTTTTCCTGTTGTTGAATATTATAACAATTTAGACGTTAATTTAGTAGATATTAACGCTCAAGGTACAGAAGAAGAAATTTTTCAGGAAATTTCTGAATTTATAGTGGTATAAGATTTTATGAGTAATTCAAATTCAAATAGTAATTATAAAAATGATCTATATGGTAGTGTAAATCGTAATAATACTGCTATAATTAAAACGGATGAAGAACTTGATATTATGCGAGAAGCAGGCAGAATTGTTGCTAAAGCATTAAGAAAATCATTCGAATCTCTTGAACCTGGCATAACAACAAAAGAGTTAGATTCTGTAGCTCGCAATGTTATAGAATCTGAAAATGCTAAGCCAGCATTCTTGGGTTTGTATGGTTTTCCAGCTACAGCTTGTATATCCATTAATGAAGAAATTGTTCACGGTATACCCAGTGATAGAAAGATTCAGTCAGGCGATATAGTCACCATGGATTGTGGTGCTATAGTAGATGAATTCTATAGCGATCATGCCATATCTCAAGTTGCTGGTTCTTCTACGCATAAAAAACAAAAATTAATTGAAGTTACAAGAGAATCTCTATCAAAAGGTATAGAATCTTGTTACGTTGGAAATAGAATTGGAGATATATCTCACTCAATTGAGAAGTATGTTATCAGTAGTTCTTATGAACTAGTAAGAGAATACGTTGGACATGGTGTAGGAAAAGAACTACACGAGGCTCCCCAAGTCCCTAATTTTGGTCCTCCAGGTGTTGGAATAGAATTGGTTAAAGGTCTTGTTTTGGCAATAGAACCAATGGTCAATGCAGGAACCTGGAAAACAAAACTTTTAGATGATGGATGGACGGTTGTTACAGAAGATGGGAAGCTATCATGTCATTTTGAACATACAGTAGCAATCACGGATAATGGTCCAGAAATTTTAACGAAAGAATAGAAAGGTAATTTTGGCAAAAAAAGAAGCAATAGAAGTTGAAGGTTTAGTGAACGAAGCTCTCAAAAACGCTGTTTTTAAGATTGAACTTCCTAATGGTCATGAGGTATTAGCGCATGCTTCTGGAAAGATAAGGAAAAATTTTATAAGAATCTTACCTGGAGACAAAGTTTTAGTAGAACTTTCTCCATATGATCTTACAAGAGGAAGAATAACTTACAGGTTCAAATAAGGAAAAAATATATGAAAGTAAAAGCATCAGTAAAAGCTAAACATCCAGGAAGTAAAATAGTAAGGCGTAAAGGTAGGGTTTACGTTATAAATAAAAACAACCCTCGATTAAAATCAAGGCAAGGATAAGGATAAGTAATGGCAATAGTTGCAGGAGTAAACATCCCAGACAACCAAAGAGTTGAGATTGCGTTAACATCTATTTACGGTGTAGGAAAGACATACTCAAAAAAGATAGTTTCTGAAGTAGGTATAGATCCTAATATTAGGGTAAAAGACATACAAGATGACGACTTGACAAGAATTAGAAGTGCCGTAGAAAGGCTTGGTATTTTAGTTGAAGGAGATCTTCGAAGAGAGGTTCAACTAAATATTAGAAGGTTAACAGATATTCAAACATTTCGAGGTTCCAGGCATAGAAAAGGACTTCCTGTAAGAGGACAAAGAACTAAAACTAATGCTAGGACTAAACGTGGAAGAAGACAAACTGTTGCTGGAAAGAAGAAAGTTGCTGCTCATTAGTACTTTAAAATATTTTATGATTGGAAATAATTATGCCTAGACAAAGAAGTAGAAAAAAAGAAAAGAAATTTGTTCCTCAGGGACAAGCATTTATCAGTGCAACGTTTAACAACACTTTGGTTACTGTTACTGATCCTCAAGGAAATGTGATATCACAAAGTAGTGCTGGGGCTATGGGATTTAAAGGCTCTAGAAAATCTACTGCATTCGCCGCTCAAAAAGCAGGAGAAACTGCGGGTAAAACCGCAATGGAACATGGAGTGAAAACTGTTGATGTGATGGTTAAAGGCCCAGGTGCAGGAAGAGAATCTGCAATAAGAGCTTTGCAGGGAGCTGGTATACGAGTTGTATCCATAAAAGATATTACACCCGTTCCTCATAATGGGTGTAGACCTCCAAAAAAGAGAAGAGTATAAAAAATAGTGAATACAGGGAAATAAATGGCAAGATACATAGGACCTAAAAATAAAAAAAATAGAAGATTTGGACTTCCACTTAAGAATGAAAAACCAGACTCAAAAAAATCTGGAGGATCTCATTCTGAAAGACGACTATCTGACTATGGTATGCAACTTAGAGAAAAGCAAAAGGCTAGATTTATTTATGGGATATTAGAAAGACAATTTAGAAATTATTATAGAAAAGCTTCAAGGCTAGAAGGAATTACTGGTGATAAATTATTGCAACTTCTTGAAAGTCGATTGGATAATGTTGTTTACAGGCTAGGCTTTGCTCATACTAGGGAGCAGGCAAGGCAGATAGTTAATCACGGACATATTGAAGTTAACTCAAAAAAAGTTAATATACCTTCATATCATGTAAAAGAAGGAGATAATATCTCATGGCGAGAAAAATCTAAATCAACAGAATTGTACAAAAATCTAGAAGGTTCTTCTAAATCTGAAAATGGAATACCTTCTTGGCTAAACTTAGACAAAAAAAAATATATTGGACAAGTATCATCAGCTCCCAACTTATCAGATGCGGAAATGGTAATCGATACAAGACAAATTGTAGAATACTACTCTAGGAGGTAGAAAATAATGTTAGAACGAATGTATGGTATAACACCTCAGGACGAACTACCACCATCTGAATTAGAGATACCTGGTTTATCCATTATCGATGAAGAAAATGGTGAATCTTATGGTAGATTTGTTGTACAACCTCTTGAAAAAGGTTGGGGGGTAACTTTGGGTAATCCTATACGACGAATACTTTTGAACTCTCTTTCTGGGACAGCTATAAGTTGGATTAAAATAGATGGTATACAGCATGAATACTCTACTCTTAAAGATATGCGAGAAGGTATTGTAGAGTTTATTCTTAATGTGAAGGGAGTAAGGATAAAATCTCTTACTAACAGGCCTGGAAGACTTAGACTAGATGTTTCGGGAGAAGGAGAGATTAAGGCTGGCGATATAATGGCTACTTCTGATTTCGAAATTGTTAATCCGGAGCATCATCTTGCAACTTTAGATAATGAAAATGCAAGATTATCTGTTGAATTTAATGTTGATCAAGGTACAGGCTATTCAGTAGGAAGCAACGACGAAGGATTACCAATTGGTGTTTTGCCAGTAGATGCAATTTTCTCGCCTGTAAGAAAGGTAAATTTTGCTGTTGAGCCAACCCGTGTAGGACAAAATTCAGACTTAGAAAAGTTAGTAATAGAAGTTTGGACTGATAAAACTATCTCACCTCTTGAAGCTCTCCAAGCAGCTAGCAATCAATTAATGGATAAGTTTTACTTATTTACTCAGTTTGATAAAAAACTTGAAGAATCAGATACTCCAACGCTACCCGGAGTGTCACCTGAGATATTCAACACATTAGTTGAAACTCTCGATTTATCAGCAAGAACGCTTAACTGTCTAAAAAGAGCAAATATAAATCGTGTTGGTGAAGTGTTGATGATGCCAAAAGGAGATGTTTTGAAAATTAGAAATTTTGGCCAAAAATCACTAGATGAATTATATGATAAATTGGCAGAATATAATTATCTGCCTAATGAAAATGGGGAGAATTCAGTTGAGGCATAAAGTTACTGGTAGGCAATTTGGCAGACCATCAGGTCAGAGAAAAGCGCTTTTTAGAAATCTTGTAACTGATTTTCTAAGAAATGGTCATATTAAAACCACTATTGATAAAGCAAAAGAAATTAGACCGATTGCTGAAAAAATGGTTACATATGGCAAAAAAGGAACATTAAATGATAGGCGTTTAGCTGCATCATTTATAACTGACCCTAAAGTTGTCAAAAAAGTTTTTGATGAAATTGGTCCTAAATATAAAGACAGACCTGGTGGATATACAAGAATCAGTAGATTAGGAACACGTGCTGGTGATGCAGCAGAAATGGCAATAATAGAGCTAGTATCTTAAAGTTAGTTATATGCAATATAGTTTTCGTTTGCAGTACGATGGTACCCTTTTTTGTGGCTCCCAATTACAAAATAATGTGAGAACCGTACAGGGAGATCTTGAATATTCTATTTCAAAAGTTTTTTCCTCAAAAATAAGAGTCAAATTGTCAAGTAGGACTGATTCGGGAGTTCATGCTTATTTTCAAGTGGGTACTTTTAATGTTAATACATCTATGACGACACAAAATATGATTAATGCGATAAATTTTTATCTAAGTGACGATGTTGAAATAATTTGTATTCATCAAGTAAAAAATAATAACTTTGATCCTAGAGGTGATGCTATATCTAGAACCTATACTTATAAATTAAGCGACAGTAAGGATTTATCTGTGCTTTATAGGCAATATATCACCAAAGTTAAGAAGAAAATTGATATAAATATTATGAAATTATTATCTAGTAAATTAGTAGGTAAGCATGATTTTGCATCATTCATTAGTTCTAAAGTTCCGAAGAATTCATCTACCAAAAGAGAGATATTTAGTACATCAGTTATTTCTGATGAAAATGTTATAATTTTTTCCATAACTGCAAACTCATTTCTACATCAACAAATAAGAAGAATTGTTGGTTCAATGTATAGAATTTCTGTGGGTATTGATAATTTTGAAGTATTTGATGATCAATTACTAAGCCCAAAAAGAGGAAAAGCGTCCTTTGTGATATCTCCTAAAGGCTTAACTTTATCCAATATTTCATATAAGTATGCATTAGAATGTGGATTACCTGGTGAAAAAACAGTTTCAAAGTTGCACTAATTTAGTTAAAATAGTAATCTATGTCAAATAAAATAGAACAATATAATCCAAGTGCAAAAGAAATAGTCAATGACTGGAAGGTAGTGGATGCCAATGGTCAAACTCTAGGAATTCTTGCATCAAATATTGCAACTATGCTTATGGGTAAACATAAACCAAATTATGTTCCTCATATGCTAACAGGTGATTATGTAGTTGTAATTAATGCATCAGGTATAAAGGTGACTGGTATGAAATCAGAGCAAAAATTATATACCCGACATAGCCAATACCCTGGTAATATAAAAAAAATTCCTTATAACCGTATGCCATCTAGTAAGGTTATTCAGTTGGCAGTAAAGGGAATGCTACCGAAAAATAAATTGTCAAGCAAGATGCTTAAGCGCCTAAAAATATATGATGACTCTAATCATCCTCATTCTGCACAATTATTAGGGACTGAAAACAGACTAAATAGTAAAAAAGAATCTTTATCCTCTGGATTAAAATCAAATAAATCTTCAAAAAAGAAAAATGATATACCATCCAGTGCGACTTCTGAAGAAAATAAAGTTAGCGCTAA
>CETH01016530.1_pt1 | contig 10809 bp, 7 predicted proteins | sample 361461 | NCBI WGS metagenome assembly CETH01 (sample SAMEA2622695, study PRJEB7988) | marine metagenome | isolation source: saline water (ENVO:00002010), including
ACATTAATTTTAAAAGATGATAAAATTTTAAATAATATACGAGATATAACAGAACAATAAAATTATGAATATTCATGAATATCAGGCAAAAGATATCTTAAAAGAATTCGGTGCGCCCGTTACTAAAGGGGTTGCAATTTTTGATTTGAATAAATTTGAGGAAAAAATTGATACACTAAAAACTGAAAAATTAGTTTTAAAAGCACAAATTCATGCAGGAGGAAGAGGTAAAGCTGGTGGGGTTAAGTTAGTTTCTAGACATGAAGCCAAACAAGAAGCTAGTAAAATGTTTGGAAAAACTCTCGTTACGCATCAAACTGGTCCAGAAGGTAAAAAAATAAAAAGAATTTATATTCAAGAGGCTTACGATATAGAAAAAGAATATTATCTATCCTGCCTAGTAGATAGAGAAAGTTCAAAAATTGCTTTTATTTGTAGTAAAATGGGTGGTGTAGATATCGAAGCAGTAGCAAAGGATAGTCCAGAAAAAATAGTTACTAATAAAGTAGATTTAAATAAATCAATTTCAAACGAAGATATAGAAAATATAATTAAAGTTTTTACATTTGACGAAATTCAAAAAAAAGACGCTAAAAATTTAATAAATGCCTTGTATCAAATCTTACTAAAAAAAGATGCATCTCTCGTAGAAATTAATCCATTAATTATTACAAAGAAAAAAAAATTATTATGCTTGGATGCAAAAATGAACTTTGATGCAAATGCAATGTTTAGAAGACCTGAAATTATGAATTTAAGAGATTTAAACGAAGAAGAACCAGGAGAAATCGAAGCAAGTAAATATGGATTATCTTATATAAAACTTAATGGTTCCATCGGTTGCATGGTAAATGGCGCTGGTCTAGCAATGGCAACCATGGATATTATAAAACTATATGGACACGAACCTGCAAATTTTTTAGATGTTGGGGGAGGAGCAACCAAGGAACAAGTATCCTCTGCTTTCAAGATTATTTTATCTGATAAAAAAGTTAAGGGAATATTAATTAATATTTTTGGAGGTATTATGCGTTGCGATATTCTTGCCCAGGGTTTAGTTGATGCAGCTAAGGAGTTTAAATTAAAAGTACCTTTAGTAGTTAGACTTGCAGGAACAAACTACAAGGAGGGCTCGAAAATATTAAATGAATCCGGTCTTAAAATTTTATCAGCCGACAATTTAAATGATGCAGCAAAAAAAATTGTAGAGGAGATAAAGTAATGTCAATATTAGTAGATAAAAATACTAAAGTAATTTGCCAGGGTTTTACAGGTTCTCATGGCACCTTTCATTCAGAACAAGCAATTAAGTATGGAACAAAGTTAGTAGGTGGAGTTACACCTAAGAAAGGAGGACAAAAACATTTAAATCTTCCAGTCTTTAATACAGTTAGGGAAGCAAAAAACAAAACTGATGCTTCAGCAACTATGATTTATGTTCCAGCAAAATTTGCAGCTTCTGCAATAATTGAAGCAATCGAAGCTGAGATGGAGTTAATAGTTTGTATAACTGAGGGTATTCCTATTATTGATATGATTGGGGTCAAAAAAATCCTATCCAAAAGTCAAAGCAGATTAATCGGCCCAAATTGTCCTGGTATTATTACACCAGGTGAATGTAAAATTGGAATTATGCCAGGCATAATTCATAAAAAAGGAAATGTAGGAATAGTTTCTCGCTCTGGAACATTAACTTATGAGGCCGTTGCTCAAACCACAGAAAACGGACTAGGACAATCAACTTGTATCGGGATAGGAGGGGATCCAATTAATGGAACAAATTTTATAGACTGCTTGGAGCTTTTTTTAAAAGATGACGATACTAAATCTATAATTATGATTGGGGAAATAGGTGGTTCCGCAGAAGAAGAAGCTGCAGAATTTTTAAAAAAATCAAAGATAAAAAAACCTACTGTAGGCTTTGTTGCTGGACTCACTGCTCCCCAAGGAAGAAGGATGGGACATGCTGGCGCAATTATATCTGGGGGCAAAGGTGGAGCTGAGAATAAAATAGAGTTAATGAAATCAGCTGGAATCACTATGTCAAAGTCACCTGCTGATATAGGGAAAACGCTTTATCAAAAACTTAATAATTAAAAATTAGACTTTTTATGTTATTATACGAAATATAAATATGTCTAATTTAAAAAAAAATAATATTTTCGAAAAAACTTCTTTTTTAGGTTCTAACAACTCCCAATTTATCGAACAACTTTATGCTGATTATTTAGAGACACCAGACAAAATTCCTATTGAATGGAAAGTATTTTTTGAAGGTCTAAATGACAAAAAGGAAGAAATTTTAAAAACTGTCATCGGGCCTAGTTGGGCCCCGCGGGTTAAAAAAAAGAAGTTTTCTGATAATTTCACAGACAGAGATACAAATAAAAAAAATCAAGATTTAGAAATATTAAGCAAATCTGCAATTACTGATGCATCAAAAGCTTCTGTTAGAGCTAACATGCTTGTAAGAGCTTACAGGATAAGGGGACACCTTATATCAAATCTTGATCCACTAGGTTTACAAAAGCGCGAAGAGCATCCTGAACTTAAACCCAAAACTTACGGCTTTTCTGAAAATGATCTTAATAAAAAAATATTTTTAGACGGGGTATTAGGACTACAATCCGCAACTTTAAAAGAAATTATAGACATAGCAAAAAAAAATTACTGTCAAAATATAGGTTATGAATTTATGCACATGAGCGATCCAAATGAAAAGCAATGGATTAGAGATAGAATTGAAGGTAAAGAAAAAGGAATTTTTTTTACTGAGAATGGGAAAAAGGCAATATTAAATAAATTAGTAGAGGCAGAAGGCTTTGAGAAATTTTTACACATCAAATTTGTAGGCACAAAAAGATTTGGTCTAGATGGAGGAGAGTCTTTAATACCAGCTTTAGAGCAAATTATTAAGAGAGGAGGCCATCTTGGAGTTAAAGAGGTAAAAATAGGCATGTCACATAGAGGAAGATTGAATGTTCTAGGAAACATGATGCAAAAACCTTTTAAGGCAATTTTTAAGGAATTTTTTGGAGAAAAAATTAGTTCAAAAAAAGATTTTGAAGGAGATGTAAAATATCATCTAGGCGCATCTGCAAACAGAGAATTTGATGGAAATTTAGTTCATATTAGTCTTACGGATAATCCATCACACCTGGAAGCTGTAAACCCTGTCGTGCTAGGACAGGTTCGGGCAAAACAACATTTTCATGAAGATAAAGAGAGAAAAAAAGTTGTTCCAGTATTGATCCACGGAGACGCAGCTTTCGCAGGACAAGGTGTAGTCGCCGAATGTTTTGCTATGTCAGGTTTACCTGGTCATAATATTGGAGGTACTATACATATCATAGTAAACAACCAAATTGGTTTTACTACGGCTCCTAGATTTGCTAGATCATCTCCTTACCCTTCTGATTTAGCAAAAATGGTTCAAGCACCAATTTTTCATGTAAATGGTGACGATCCAGAGTCAGTTGTTCATTGTGCAAAAATTGCAACTGAATTTAGACAAAAATTTAATAGAGATGTTGTTATCGACGTTGTTTGCTATAGAAGATTTGGTCACAACGAAGGTGACGAACCATCATTTACTCAACCTTTGATGTATAAAAAAATTAAATCTCATCCAACGACTCTTCAAATTTATGGTAAGAAACTTTTAAATAACGGGTTAATTGACGAAAGCTATTTGGGTACAAAAAAAAGAGAGTTTAGAAATTTTCTTGATGGAGAATTTTCTGGTGCAAAGGATTATAAAATTAAAATGAAATGGTTTGATGGTGTTTGGTCTCGTTTCAAACCAGAAATTGGACAAGATCGAAGAGGTATTACTGGTGTAGAAAAAAAAGAACTAACTTCGGTAGGAAAAAAAATAACAGAATTACCTAAAAATTTTAATATCCACAAGACTTTAGTAAAAATTTTTGAAAATAAGAGAAAAATGTTTACACATAATTTTCCAATAGATTGGTCAACTTCAGAGACTTTAGCATTTGCTACACTTTTGAAAGAAGGTTTTTCAGTAAGATTATCAGGGCAAGACTCCGGAAGAGGAACTTTTAGCCAGAGGCACTCAGTTTTAAGAAACCAAGATAATCATGATAGATATATTCCTTTGCATAATGTGTCTAATAAACAAAAAAAGTTTGAGGTAATTGATAGTCTTCTATCAGAATTGGGTGTGCTCGGTTTTGAATTTGGTTATTCGTTGTCTGAACCAGAAACCCTAGTTCTTTGGGAGGCTCAATTTGGTGATTTTGCCAATGGAGCTCAAGTTGTAATTGATCAATTTATTGCTTCTGGGGAGTCAAAGTGGTCCAGAGCTAGTGGTTTAGTTTTACTTCTTCCACATGGGTATGAGGGTCAAGGCCCAGAACATTCTTCAGCAAGACTTGAAAGATTTTTACAATTATGTTCTCAAGAAAATTTACAAGTAGTAAACTGTACAACTCCAGCAAATTATTTTCATGTTCTAAGAAGGCAAATGCATAGAAATTTTAGGAAGCCATTAGTAATTATGACACCTAAATCTTTATTAAGACACAAAAGGTGTGTTTCAAATCTAGAAGATTTTACTAAAAAAAATTCTTTCCATAGAATTCTTGAGGATAGTGCTTATCTTAAAGATAATAAACTTATAGAGCTAAGCAAAAACAAAAAAATCAAAAAAGTAGTTATGTGTTCTGGAAAAATTTATTTTGATCTTTTAGACGCAAGAGAAAAAGCTAAAAATGATCGTGTTGTATTTATCAGAGTAGAGCAATTATATCCTTTTCCGGTAAAACAACTTGCTAAGCAATTAAAAAAGTATGAGAACGCAAAGTTTTATTGGTGTCAAGAGGAACCAATGAATATGGGAGCATGGAATACAGCAAGACATTATATTGATAGAACACTTAATATCATTCAAGCAAAAGGCGAAAATGTAAGATATGTTGGTAGAAATGCTGCGGCATCACCAGCCACAGGAAATCTAAATAAACATCTTGCAGAACAAAAAGAAATATTAGAAAAGGTTATTAGTAAGTAAATGTCTGAAAAAATAACAGTTCCAACTCTAGGTGAATCAATTACTGAAGCAACAGTATCGAAATGGCTTAAATCAGTAGGAGAACAAGTAGATTCAGATGAACCATTGGTCGAACTAGAAACTGACAAAGTAAATGTTGAAGTACCTTCGCCATCCGATGGTGTACTTGAAAAAATAGTCGCTAAAGAGGGCGAGACGGTGGAAGTCGGGGCACTTTTAGGAAGTCTAGAAAAATCTGCAAATGAGAAGCCTAGTTCTGAGCCAGAGAAAAAATATACTCCTCCAAAAAAAGAAGAACCACAAAAAAATGAAGACAAAATAAATCTTTATGAAGAAAAACCAGTAGTTAAAAATAAAAAAATAATAGAAAAAAAAGTTGAAACAAACGGATCGCCACTGGTCTTGAGTGAAGCCAAAGAAGAACCTGCTCTTATATTAAAAGAAGAGTACATAGATGAAGGTCATAAAAAAGAATTAAAGAAAAAAGATAAATTAAAATCGGTGTCCCCTTCTGCAAGAAAATTGGCTAAAGAAAAAAATATTAACATAGAAAAAGTTATAGGCAGCGGAAAACATGGAACTGTTTTAAAAGAGGATCTTCTTAACCTAATGGGATCTAAACCATTACCAAATAAACGAAAACAGACTCATGGCCAAGAAGAAAGAATCAAAATGACAAGATTGAGATTGACTATAGCTAAGAGATTAAAAGAAGCACAAAATAATGCTGCTATGCTAACAACATTTAATGAAGTAGATATGTTTAATGTAATACAAATGAGAACAAATTATAAAGATGAGTTTCAAAGGAAATATTCTGTAAAACTTGGTTATATGTCTTTTTTTGTAAAGGCATCTATTTTTGCATTAAAAAACTTTCCATCTGTAAATGCAGAAATACAAAATGAGGAAATAGTATATAAAAACTATTACAACGTAAGCTTTGCTGTTGGTACTGATAGAGGATTAGTTGTTCCAGTATTAAGGAATCCAGACGAAATGTCTTTCGCAGATATAGAAAAAAATATACTTTCTCTTGGAGAAAAAGCCCGTAATGGAAATATTACTATCGAAGATTTACAGGGTGGAACTTTCACAATAACAAATGGTGGAATTTATGGTTCAATGCTTTCAACTCCAATATTAAATCCTCCTCAATCAGGTGTACTAGGTATGCACAATATTATTGAAAGGCCGGTTGCAATGAATGGTTCAATAGTTATTAGACCCATGATGTATTTAGCTTTATCATATGATCATCGTATAATTGATGGTAAAGAAGCTGTTTCATTTTTAAAAAATATAAAAGATCTTTTAGAGGGACCGGAAAGACTCTTTTTGAATCTATAAAATGGAAGAAAATTTTGATCTTTTAGTAATCGGTGGTGGTCCTGGTGGATATGTTTGCGCTATAAGAGCAGCTCAACTAGGATTGAAAACTGGTTGTATTGAATCAAGAGGTACACTAGGAGGAACTTGCTTAAACGTTGGATGTATACCATCAAAAAGCCTTCTAAATTCATCTGAACTTTACAAAAAAGCAAAAAATAATTTTGATTCAATTGGAATTGAAACAAACGAAATCAAATTAAATTTAAAAAAGATGATGGCGAATAAAAGTAAATCGGTACAAGTTTTAACTAAAGGCGTAGAATTCTTATTCAAAAAAAACAAAGTATCTTATATTAAAGGCAAGGGTGTAATTTTTTCTAAAAATGATGTCGTTGTTTATCATGGTGAAAAGAAGTCATCTTATAAATCTAAAAACATCGTAATTGCAACAGGTTCTTCCCCAACATCTTTACCTGGAATTAAAATCGATGAAAAAAACATTATTTCATCTACTGGCATTCTTTCTTTAGAAGAAACTCCAAAAAGCTTAGCTGTAATAGGCGGAGGTTATATTGGACTAGAAATGGGATCGGTATGGGCTAGGTTAGGCTCAGAGGTTACAGTTTTAGAATATTTAGACCATATTACTCCAGGCATGGATAGAGAAATATCAAGAGAATTCCAAAAAATTTTAACAAAACAAGGTATAAAGTTTAAATTAGAGAACAAAGTAACTTCAGTTAAAAATTCTAAAAATAAAGTAAAAATTGAGTTTGTGAACAACAAAACAAATCATAAAGATAGTATAGAATGTGACAAGGTTCTTGTTTCAGTTGGAAGAAAACCTTACACAGAAGGCTTGAATCTTTCGAAAGTTGGAGTAAAAAAAGACAGTAAAGGCAGAATAGAGATTAATGAAAAGTTTCAGACTTCTATTAAAAATATTTATGCTATTGGAGATGTGATTAAGGGACCAATGCTTGCACATAAAGCAGAAGAAGAAGGAATAGCAGTCGCTGAGATTTTGGCGGGCCAAGCAGGACACGTTAATTACAATGTAATTCCTGGGGTGATATATACCTCACCAGAAGTCGCAACAGTTGGTAAAACTGAGGAGGAGCTTAAAAAAATGAATCAAGATTATAAAATTGGCAAGTTCCCATTTATGGCAAACTCTAGAGCAAAATTAAATAATGAGCCTGAGGGATTTGTCAAAATTCTTGCTGATGCAAAAACAGACAAAGTTTTAGGAGTACATATAATTGGCCCTCATTCAGGAGATATGATTGCAGAAATGGCCCTTGCTATGGAATTCGGAGCTAGTTCAGAGGATATCGCAAGAACTTGCCATGCTCATCCGACACACACTGAAGCGATAAAAGAGGCTGCGTTAGCAGTCGACAAAAGACCAATTCATTTTTAAGATATAATTATTTTTTGACTCAATGAAAGTACCAGTTCTTATTCCAAGAATTTTTGATCACCCGCACACATATTTATCAGGAAAATTTGGAAAACTAAAACCCGGTTCAATAGTTTCAGTTCCTTTTGGTAAATCTAAGGAAATAGGTGTGATCTGGGACAAAATAGAGAAAACGAACAGAAATTTCAAACTTAAAACAATCTTAGAGAAGAAAACAGTTTCTTTTAATGAAAGTATTGTAAAATTTATTAATTGGTTTTCAATTTATAATTTAACATCCAAAGGAATGGTATTGAAAATGTTTTTAGGGGACGAAACTTTCTTTTCCAAAAAAACTAATTTTGAAAATGAGGCTAATATTAAAAAAAAACTAATATTTAATTTAAATAAAGACCAAAAAAGATGTCTTAAGGATATTAATAGTTTTGGAAATAATTTTAATGTTACTTTACTTAAGGGTGTAACAGGTTCAGGAAAAACAATAGTATACTTCGAGAAAATTAAGGAGAATATTGATAAAAATAAACAGTCTTTAGTTTTATTACCGGAAATATTTTTAACAACTCAATTTAATCAGAGATTTGAAGATTATTTTGGTTTCAAACCTGCTATTTGGCACTCAAAAATTACAAAAAAAAATAAAAGAGCGATATGGCAAAATATAATGAATGGAAAAATTAAATTGATTGTGGGAGCGAGGTCTTCATTATTTTTACCCTTTAAAAATCTTGGTTTAATAGTTGTTGATGAAGAACATGATTCTTCTTACAAACAAGATGAAGGAATTAGATACAACGCGAGAGATATGGCTATTTCACGAGGCTCAATAGAAAATGTACCAGTTTTATTATCTACATCAATCCCCTCATTAGAAACTTATAAGAATGTAAAAACAAAAAAGTATAATTTTACTGAATTAAAAAATAGATATAAGAATTTTTCTTTACCAAATACAAAAATAATAAATTTAAATATCAATAAAAAAAGTAAAAATATTTGGCTGGATATAAAAACTTTAGATATTGTAAAAAAATATTTGAATAAAAATGAACAAGTTCTATTTTTCCTAAATAGAAGAGGATACTCCCCTTTTATGATCTGCAAAAATTGCGGATTTAAATTTTCTTGTCCAAATTGCTCTATTTTTTTAACTTTTCATAAACATATAAATAAAGCAATGTGCCACCATTGCGGATACAAAATTTCTCCAAAAATTAAATGTAAAAAGACATTGTCTAATTGTGAATTTCAAATGTATGGACCTGGGGTTGAAAAAATTTTTTCAGAATTAAAGCAAATATTCCCGAAGAAAAAAATAAGTATTTTATCAAGTGATTTTTTAAAAAAAAAAAAAGATACAAACAATTTACTCCAAAATATTGAAAAAAATAAAGTTAATATTCTTGTTGGAACACAATTAATTTCGAAAGGATTTAATTTTCCTAATTTAAATTGTATTGTTGTTGTAGATGCCGATTTTTCCGGAATGGGATTTGATTTAAGATCAACTGAAAAAAATATACAACTTTACAACCAACTTAGCGGGAGAGCTGGAAGATTTAGTAAAGAATCTCTTATTATATATCAAACTTTCAATCCAGAAGATGCAACTTTAAAAAATATACTTGAAAACGAACAGGAGAAGTTTTTAGAGGAAGAAATTTATTTGAGAAAAGAAAAAAAACTTCCTCCTTATACTAGACTTATTGCTTTTATTATTTCTTCAAAAAATGAAAGAGAAAGTTTTGTAGAAGCTTATAAAATTAAAAAAAATTTATCATCCATATCTAATATTGAGATATTAGGGCCTGTAACATCACCAATATTTAAAATTAAAAATGAATATAGAACAAGATTATTATTAAGATCTGATAACAATGTTTTAGTACAAAAAAAAATTAGCAGAATCCTTAAAACAACAAATATTTCAAAAAAAATTAAACTTACAGTTGATGTTGACCCTCTAAATTTTAGCTAATATGCGTTTCAATCGCACTTGAACAGAGCATTTTCCTATGATACGAAATTCCAATAATTCTTAACCAAATCTATACAAGGAACAAACAGTGACTAAAAAAAATACTTTTTCTTCAGAAATATCTCAGCGTTATGCTTTGGCACTTTATGAGCTTTCTAAAGAAAGTAATAAAACAGATGAATTTACCACAAATATTATTTCTTTCATTAAAGTATTTAATTCAAATGAGAATTTAAGGAATTTTGTAAAAGATCCAACCTATTCTTCCGAAGATCAAAAAAAGATATTCGAAAAAGTACTGAATATTATGAATCTAAATAAAATAGTTAAAAATTTTTTTACATTACTCATAATAAAAAAAAGAATTTTTTTTATAGATAAAATTATTGACGAATTTTTAAAAATCGTTTCTTTTAAAAAAGGAGAAATTTCTGCAAAACTCATTTCCTCGAAAAAAATTGATGAAAAAACATTACTTGAAATAGAAAAAGAAATTTCAGAAAATATGAAAGGTTCTATAAAATTAAACTACAAAATAGATGAGAGTTTGATTGGAGGAATTGTTTTGCAAGTAGGTAGCCTGATGATTGATACATCGATTAAAAGTAAGTTACAAAAATACAAAAAGACAATGATAGAGGTATAAAATGGATATTAATCCCTCAGAAATAACAAAAATATTAAAAGAACAAATTAAAAATTTAGGTGATAAAACTGAGATCTCAGAAATTGGAAAAGTTCTTTCCGTGGGTGATGGTATTGCAAGAGTTTATGGTTTAGACAATGTCCAAGCTGGAGAAATGGTAGAGTTTAATGATGGATCTAAAGGTATGGCACTTAATTTAGAAAGCGATAATGTTGGAATAGTAATTTTTGGTGACGATAAGGCAATAAAGGAAGGAGATACTGTTAAACGGACTGGGGCAATAGTTGATGTTCCCGTTGGAAAAGAATTGCTTGGAAGAGTCGTTGATGCTTTAGGCAACCCAATAGATGGTAAAGAAAATTTAAAAAAAGGAATTAAGAGACAAAGAGTAGAGGTAA
>CETH01033527.1_pt1 | contig 10806 bp, 10 predicted proteins | sample 361461 | NCBI WGS metagenome assembly CETH01 (sample SAMEA2622695, study PRJEB7988) | marine metagenome | isolation source: saline water (ENVO:00002010), including
TGTATGTGATAAAAAATTTGCGGCAATAATTTGTATGATTTTACACTTGATCTAAATATTTCAGTTATTTGTTCCTCATTAGTTGGTCCATATAGCATTTCTCTTTTCTGTCGATCAGCTATTCTTAACATTTCTTCGCCATAATCATCGTATCTGCCACTTTCTTTCCATATGTCTGCTGACTGTATAGTTGGCATTAACATTTCTTGAGCCCCAATATTATTCTGTTCTTCTCTAACGATCTGTTCAATTTTTTTCATAACTTTAAATCCAAGAGGCAACCATGAATAAATACCTGCGGAAGATTGTCTAATCATTCCAGATCTAAGCATTAACTGGTGTGACTTAATTTTTGCCTCAGCGGGTAAATCTTTTGTTATAGGAATAAATAATTTTGATAATAACATTACAATCTAGCTATATTTATATTAGTGAAAGGTTTTTTTCCAGTTCTGTCTTTAACCACTTTTCTACAATTCTGCTTTAACTGTTCTATTAAATTTTTTTCCTGATTTTTATTCTTTGTTGAAAATGTCCTACAAGTATTAAATATCTCATCCTCAACTTCAAAAACAATTTTTTCATTATCAGTGTTCTCTGGAATTCCTTTATAAGATATTACAGGTTTATTAAGCTTTCCATTATTGCTTAGAATTAGGGTAATTTCCAAATATCCATTTTGTGACAAATTTCTTCTTTCTTTAATAGACTGTGAATCTTCTCCAACACCAATGTTTCCGTCCAAATACATTCGTCCTGAAGGAGCCTTGTCAATTATTTCTGGATTTTTTTCAGAAGATATTCTTATAATATCTCCGTTCTCAACTTGTAAAGCATGTGGTACCTGCATTTCCTTTGCAAATTTTATATGTTCATTCATATGTCTATGTTCGCCATGAACTGGAATTATTGAATTTGGTTTCACCCAATTATACATGTCTTTAAGATCGTCTCGGTTAGGATGTCCAGAAACATGAACAAAATCTGTTTCTTCAGTAATAATCTCAATATTTTGTTTTACAATATCATTATGAAGTGAATATAGTTTTTTTTCATTACCCGGAATAATTTTGGAAGAAAAAATGATTGTATCTCCATGTTCTATGTAAACATCAGGATGAATTCCTTTTATAATTCTTTTCATCGCTCCCATAGGTTCTCCTTGGCTTCCAGTACATAAATAAACAATTTTTTCTCTAGGAATTTTTTTTGCATCTCTTGGATCAATAGGATCATTTATATTCTGTAAATAACCACATTGTCTTGCAGCTTTAAAAATTCTATTCATCGAACGTCCGACTAAAGAAATTTCGCGATTTGTTTTTTCGGCACAATAAAAAACGCTTTCCATTCTTGCAACATTAGAAGCAAACGATGTAACAACAATACGTTTAGTTTTTAATGACATGATTTTTAAAAGACTATCTCTAACATCAGATTCTGATCCTGCCCTCCCAGGACTAAAAACGTTTGTTGAATCACAAATCATCGCTAAAACTTTTCCATTTCCGATTTCTTTAAGTTTTTTTTCATTAATTTTATCTCCTATCAAAGGGTTTGGATCTACTTTCCAATCTCCTGTATGCAATACTGTTCCAGCAGGTGTCTTAATGCTCAAACCATTTGGCTCTAAAATTGAGTGGGTTAAGGTAACAAATTCAATATCGAATGGACCTAATTTAATATTGCCATTCAATTTAACAATTTTTAATTTTTTTTTTATATCAATTTTTTTTTCTTTAAATTTTTCTGCTATTAAAACTGCCGTAAATGGAGTCGCGTAGATATCACAATTCAAGTCTGGCCAGATATGTGAGATGGCACCTATGTGATCTTCGTGTGCATGTGTTAAGACAATTCCTAACAGATCATTTTTTTTGTCAATTATATATCCAGGGTCAGGATAAATTAGATCAACACCAGGTATGGAGTCATCTGCAAAAGTAACTCCTGTATCTACGATAATCCATTTTTGATTAGTTTCATTTCCGTATGCGAATAGATTCATATTCATTCCAATTTCTCCAGATCCACCTAGCGGACAAAAAATAAGTTCTTCTTTGCTCATATCAAAAATTTTTTATAAACTTTAATAATACCTTGTATAGTAATATCATGTTCAACTTTAGCCTTTTTATCTATTTTGTTCTTAAACAAATTAGAATAGCCGCCTGTTAATATTATTTTAAAACTTTGACCATTTTTTTTAGTAATTTTTTTTACTATGTTATTTATTAAGCCTTGATAGCCCCAAAAAAAACCTGAATTCAAAGCTTCTTTTGTGTTTTTTCCATAAGTATGAGGATAATTTTTAATTTTAAACATAGGTAATAAAGCAGTAGATGAGAATAAATTTTCTATAGACAGATTGATTCCTGGGGCAATAACTCCACCATCATAAACGGCAGGTTTTTTTACAACATCAAAAGTCGTAGCAGTACCAAAATCAATCACAATACAATTTGTTTTATATTTATAATAAGCACCAATAGCATTACATATCCTATCGGAGCCAAGTTGGGAAAGTTTTTTTATTCTTAATTTTATGATTTTCTCTAATCTAAATTTTTTTACTTCAAAGACTTTGTATTTTTTTTTTACAAATATTTTATAAATTCTTTTATAAATACTAGGAACAACACTTGAAAATAGTATTACTTTAGACATGTTTATTTTTAATATACGATTTAATTTTTTTTTAATATTTTTTTCTAAATTTCTATTTTTTGTATTAAATATAAAGGTTTTAACAATTCTGAAATTTTTATTTATTTTACAAATTTTTATATTTGTATTTCCAATATCACCTATTAAATAGTTCATTCTATCAACCTATGCTTTGTTTAATAATAATTTATTGAACCTATAATTATAAAAAATAGTTTCATAATTCCTTTTTAAACTTTTTATAATTTTAGAATTATCAATTAGTTTATTTGAACACTCAAGCAAAGATATTGATTTGAAACTGTTATTCTTTGGGCAGGTCAGAGTATTTATTCCTATTCCTACTATTAAAAATTTTCTTTTTTCAAATTTAATCACTTCTTGTAAAATTCCACAAACTTTTTTACTTTTTATAAGCAAATCATTTGGTTTTTTAATTTTAACTGTATAAGTTGAATATTTATTTAAAATCTTTTTTATAATAAAAGGATTTATCTTAGAAAATTCTTTATAATTTGGTAGTGTTTCTTTCAACTCAAAAAATATTGAAACAAATAAATTTCCTTTTTGTGAAATCCATTTTTTTCCCATTGTTCCTTTTCCATTTGTTTGTAAAATAGAAATAACAATCCCTTCCTTTTTTTTTTTAGATCTTATTATTTTTATTGCACTATCATTTGTGCTTTTTACACAATTAAATCTAATTAAGTTTAGTTTCATCAAAAAATACTAATATTCGAAATAATGTTGTCAAAAATAGAGGGGTATAAGAAAAACGAAGCCAAGAAAATACAACTTAGCGCTAAAGAGGTATGGATTCCATAATCTTTAAAACTTTCAAAAGGTTTTTTGGGATCATCAAAATACATTATCTTTATAATTCTTAAATAATAAAATGCAGACACAACCGTAGTAACTAAACCAACTATTGCAAGAGTATACATACCACTTTCTATAACAGCCATAAAAATATAAAATTTTGCAAAAAATCCTGCTAAAGGAGGAATGCCAGCTAAAGAAAATAATATAATTAATAACCCAAGTGATATAAGAGGATGATTTTTTGACGCTCCTGAAAGTTCGTTAATTTCTTCAATGTATTTTCCCTTTCTTTTCATTAAAAAAATAAAGGAAAAGATTCCTATATTCATTATTGCATAAATTAAAATATAAATTAGAGAACTTTTAAATCCATTCTCAGTACCAGAAGCTATACCTGCTATTGCATAACCCATGTGACCAATGGAACTATAAGCGATAAGTCTTTTGATATTATTTTGTCCTATAGCAGCAACCGCACCTAAAATCATAGATGCTATAGATATAAAAACCAAAATATACTGCCATTGATCAATGATTCCATGAAACGGTGAATACATGAATCTTATAAAAACTGCTATACCTGCAATTTTTGGAACTATGGAAAGAAAACTTGTAACAGATGTCGGTGAACCCTGATACACATCTGGTGTCCACATATGAAAAGGTACTGCGGCAACTTTAAATGCTAAACCAACAAGAATAAAAATCATAGCAAAAATAGTTCCTATATTTAAATCTCCTGTGTTATTTGATATTGTCTCAAAATTTGTCGAACCAGTAAATCCATAGAGCAGAGAACAACCATACAATAATAATCCAGAGGAAAGAGCACTTAACACAAAATATTTTATTCCTGACTCTGAGGATCTTAAATTGTCTCTATCTATTGAAACCAAGATATATAAAGATAATGACTGAAGCTCCAATCCTAAATAAAAAAGAATTAAATCATTTGCGCTAACCATAAAAAACATTCCCAAAATAGAAAGAAGTGTAATGATGGGATATTCAAATTTATCATTTTTTATATCCTGGATGTATTTTTTTGACATAATTAATACAAAAAAAGAAGATGATAATATTAATATTTTTGAAAAAGATGCAAACTCATCCAAAATAAAACTTTTATTAAATATTTTTACAGACTCATTGTCACTGCTTATAATAATTAAAATAAGTAAAAAAATTACAAAAATTGAAAGTCTGTAAATAATATCAAAACTATTTTTTATAAATACCCCAATCATTAATAAAGAAAAAATTGAAATTGACAAAATAACTTCGGGAATTAAATATTGAATAGCTATCATAAAGAATTATTTCAAGGCGATTGATTTATTAATCTCCAAATTATAGTTGTTAATTAAATTATCTACAGAAACACTTATTGTATCTAGCAAAAGATCTGGATAAAAACCAAAAAATACAATCAAAGCCCCTAAACAAAATAAAATTGCAAATTCTGATTTGTTTAAATCTTTTATTTCTTTTAATTCACTTTTTTCTAATTTTCCAAAAACAGCTCTTTTGTAAAGCCAAAGCATATAAGCTGCTGCTAATATAACCCCTAGACTTGCTAAAATAGCCGCTAGGAAATTAACTTTAAATGTTCCCACCAGAACTAAAAATTCACCCACAAAACCACTGGTGCCTGGTAGTCCAAGAGCTGCGAGGACAAAAATCATAAAAATAAATGAATATTTTGGTAAAACATTAACAGCTCCGCCAAAATAGTTTATTAGCCTTGAGTGAGTTCTGTCATAAAGAACACCAACACATAGAAATAGAGCTGCAGAAATCAAACCATGACTAAACATCTGTATTATGCTTCCCTCAATACCTTGTTTATTGAATGCAAAAATTCCCAATGTAACAAAACCCATATGTGCAACTGAAGAGTAGGCAATTAATTTTTTCATATCATCTTGCATAAGAGCTACTAGTGATGTGTAAATTATTGCTATCACACTCAATGTAAAAATAAGTGGTATAAAATATTCTGAGGCTACCGGAAACATTCCTACAGAAAATCTTAAAAAACCATACCCAGCCATTTTAAGAAGAATAGCCGCAAGTATAACTGAGCCGGCTGTTGGGGCCTCGACATGTGCATCAGGTAGCCAAGTATGAACTGGCCACATTGGTAATTTGACAGCAAAAGAACTAAAAAATGCTAACCAAAGTAAATATTGAAATTCCGAAGGTATTTTAATCTTATAAATTTCTGTAACGTCTGTTGTTCCGGTAATCCAGTATATAGAAATTATAGCTACAAGCATTAAAACAGAACCTAAAAGTGTAAATAAAAAGAATTTAAATGCCGAATAAACTCTTCTTGAACCACCCCATATACCAATAATTAAGAACATAGGTATTAAGCCCGCCTCAAAGAAAAGGTAAAAAGTTACCAGATCAAGTGAACAAAAAACTCCAATCATGAAAGTTTCTAATATAAGAATGGCGATTAAAAATTCTTTAAGTCTTGTCTTAACACTGTTGATGCAAGAAATAACAGAAATAGGAATGATAAAAGCAGTCAATACAATAAATAAGATAGAGATTCCATCTATACCAAACTTAAATTTTATAAAACCACTGATCCAGATTACTTCTTCAACAAATTGAAAGTTTGAAATTTTATTGTTAAATGAATACCACAAAAACAATGTTAGAAAAAAATTTACAAAACTTGTAAATAGAGAAACATATATTGCTCCTTTATTCGTCTGATTTTTTTCGCTTCGAGTTAAAAAAACAAAAAAAGCTCCGATTAAAGGTAAAAAAGTAATTGATGATAGTATTGGAAAGTTCATTTATATATAATAAAAAAAGTTAATAACAAAGAAAATCCCAACAACATTACAAAAGCATAATCAAATATATATCCGCTCTGTAACTTTGTTGCCTTGTTAGAGATAATCTTTACAAGCTTTGAGAGACCGTCTGGACCAAATCTATCAATAGTTTTTATATCGCCTGATCTCCAAAAAAATAATCCGATTGCCTTAATTGGTTTTGTAAAAATAAATTCATAAATCTCATCGAAGTACCATTTGTTTAATAAAAATTCATAAAGCGTTTGGTTTTTGGATTTAATTTTGTCTAAAATCTTAACGTTTTTTACAAATAAATAGTAAGATAGTGGAATTGATGCTGTCACTAAAGATGGGGTTAAATATAGAAGCCAAGCTGGAACTTCTTCGTGAACAAATTCTTTTAATAATAAAATGGAACCTCCCCAAAAATCTGTATAGTGATGTCCAATCAAAAAATCTTTTAATAAAAAGCCAGAAAAAATTGAACCCAAGATTAAAATAAAAAGAGGTAAAGTTATTGATAAACCCGATTCATGTATATCTGATTTTGAGATTTTTTGATTATTGAATCTCCCATGAAAAGTTTTAAATATTAGTCGCCAAGAATAAATAGCAGTTAATAATGCTGTAATTATTCCTACAGCAGCCGCAAAATAGCCAGTGTTAGTATGGCTTAAATATGCAAATTCTATAATTGCATCTTTTGAATAATAACCGGATAACAAAGGGAAGCCAGTAAGGGCTAAGGTTCCCACAATCATAGAGATCCAAGTAAAAGGCAGTTTTCTCCATAGATTACCCATATTTCTAATATCTTGCTCATCATGCATTGAATGTATAACTGAACCTGAGCCTAAAAATAATAATGCCTTGAAAAAAGCATGGGTAAATAAATGAAATATCGCTACATGATAGGCTCCTACACCTGCTGCAAAAAACATGTATCCAAGTTGACTGCATGTTGAATATGCAATTATTTTTTTTATATCATTTTGAACTATCGCAACCGTTGCGGCAAAAAATGCTGTTATCATCCCTATGATAGCTACAAAGTTTAGTGCAAATTGAGAATATTCAAAAATAGGCGAACATCTCACTACTAAAAATACTCCAGCTGTAACCATTGTTGCCGCATGAATTAATGCTGAAACAGGAGTTGGTCCTTCCATGGCATCTGGAAGCCATGTATGTAAAAAAAACTGAGCTGATTTTCCCATTGCACCAACAAATAAAAATAAACAAATCAAAGTTACTAAATTTGTATCAAATCCAATAAAATTAATTGTTTTTTCTGAGAAACTTGGAACTAATTGAAAAACTTCATTATAATTTAAAGTTCCAAAAAATAAAAATATAAGAAATATACCTATTGCAAATCCAAAATCTCCCACTCTATTCACTATAAAAGCTTTTATAGCGGCTTTATTTGCCGAATCTTTCTTATACCAAAAACCGATTAGAAGATATGATGACAAGCCAACTCCTTCCCATCCAAAAAACAACTGTAAAAAATTATCAGACACTACCAATGCCAGCATAAAGAAAGTGAATAGGGAAAGGTAAGACATAAATCTTGGCTTGCTTGGATCATGATTCATGTATCCAATTGAATAAATGTGTACTAAAGCTGAAACTAAAGTAACTACAACTAACATTATGGAACTTAGCGGGTCTATATTTATTGACCAACTTACCTGAAAATCACCCGAAGTAATCCATTCGTAAATTAAATAATTTCCATAGCTCCCAAGAGTAATACCGTTATAAAAAATTGCTATTGATAAAACTGCAGAGAGACAAACTGAAAGTGTAGTAAATAATTGAGAGGCCGTATCGCCAAAATATTTAGATAAATATCCAGCTATAGCTCCGAATAAAGGCAAAAATATAACTGCGTATTCCATCTAACCTTTCATCTCATTTATTTCTTCTACTCTTATTGACCCTTTGTTTCTGTAGTATGAAACGATAATTGCCAAGCCTATAGCAGCCTCAGCTGCTGCAACTGTTAAAATAAGCATTGTGAATATTTGGCCAGTTATATCTTCAAGGTAGATAGAAAATGCAACAAGATTAATATTGACTGCCAATAATATCAACTCGATGGACATTAGAATAACAATAACATTTTTTCTGTTTACAAAAATTCCAAGTGTACCGATTGAAAAAATTATTGCACTAAAAGTAAGATAATGTCCCAAACCAACTTCAATCATCAAGATTTACTCCCTTATTAGATTCAACTTCAACTAATTTTATAGAATCTTCTCTTTCTCTAGATACCTGTGTAAAATAGCTTTGCTTCTTTACGCCCTCTCGTTTTCTATAAGTTAAAACTATGGCTCCAATCATAGAGAGTAATAAAATTATTCCAGAAATTTGGAATAAATGTATGTACTCTGTATACATTACGTTTCCTATTGCATGTGTATTAGTAAAATCACCTTCAAAATTTAGAAATTTTGTCTCGGTAAAAGTGTCTCTATATTTCCAACCGCCAACTATAACTATAAGTTCAAGTAGAATTACTGCTCCTACTGCAAGTCCAACTGGAATGTGATTTGATTTTTTTGAACCTCTAAACCATGATAATTTTTGTTCACTAACATTCATCAACATTACTACAAATAAAAATAAAACTGCAACTGCTCCAACATAAACTATAAGCATCATCATTCCTAAAAACTCTGCTCCAATCATTATAAAAAGCGATGCAATTGAAATAAAATCTAAGATAAGAAAAAAGACAGCATGTACTGTATTCCTAGAAACTATAACCATAATTGCAGACAAAATTGCAATTGTGGAAAAAAAATAAAAAAATAAAGCGTGCGCTATCATCTAGAATTTATTTATAAGGTTTATCAAGTTTCAAGTTTTCAGCTAAAACTGATTCCCATCGGTCACCGTTTTCTAATAGTTTTTCTTTATTGTAGTAAAGCTCTTCTCTTGTCTCTGTTGCAAATTCAAAGTTTGGACCCTGAACTATTGCATCTACAGGGCAAGACTCTTCGCATAATCCACAATAAATACATTTTATCATATCAATGTCATAACGAGTGGTCTTTCTGCTTCCATCTGAACGTTCTTCTGATTCGATAGTTATTGCTTGGGCAGGACAGATGGCTTCGCATAATTTACAAGCGATACATCTTTCTTCGCCATTTGAATAGCGCCTTAAAGCATGTTCGCCCCTAAATCTTGGACTAATTGATCCTTTTTCAAAAGGATAATTTATTGTTTTCTTTTTTTTAAATATCTCCTTAAAAGCAATAATTATTGCTTTAATAAATTCTGACAAAAATATAATTTTAAAAATTCTATTTAACTTCATTAAAATCCTTTATTTGGCAGTAAATCAAAATAAATTAAAAAACTTGCCGTCAAAACAACGTAGATTAAGGAAAAAGGTAAAAATACTTTCCATCCTAATCTCATTAATTGATCATATCTATATCTAGGTACTATTGCTTTAACGATTGCAAATAGAAAAAATAATAATAAAATTTTAAATATCATCCATAGTGCTCCAGGAATAATATTAAAAGGGTAAATATCTATTGGAGATAACCAGCCTCCTAGGAAAAGAATTGATCCAAGAGCACACATCAATAAAATATTTGCATATTCTCCTAACCAAAACATTGCATACATCATGCCTGAATATTCTGTTTGGTAGCCAGCTACTAATTCAGCTTCTGCTTCGGGTAAATCAAAAGGTGGGCGATTAGTTTCTGCTAGAGCAGATATAAAAAAAATTACAAACATTGGAAACAAAGGAACAACGAACCATAAATTTTCTTGGGCTAAAACTATATCTTTTAGATTTAAAGATCCGGTGCATAAAAGAACATTTATAATTATTATACCAATCGATACTTCATAAGAAACCATTTGCGCAGCAGATCTGATGGAGCCAAGAAAAGGATATTTTGAGTTAGAGGACCAACCTCCCATTATAATTCCGTAAACACCTAAAGATGAAATTGCAAAAATATATAGTATACCGACATTAATATCGGAGATGACAATCTTTTCGCTTAGTGGAATTACAGCCCATGCCGACAATGCTAGAGTCATTGTCACAATTGGAGCAAGAATAAAAACTACTTTGTTAGCACTAGCAGGAATAATTATTTCTTTAAAAATATATTTTAAGGCATCAGCTAAAGTTTGAAGTAATCCAAATGGTCCAACTACATTTGGGCCTCTTCTTTTTTGAACAAATCCCCATACTCTTCTGTCAAACCAAACAATTAATGCCACCGATACTAAAATAGGAATTAGCAAAAGTAAAATTTTATAAACTTCTTTATATAAAATAAGAAAGTATTCCATATTAACCCATTATTCTATCTTGATAATTTTTTGATTTTATTAATCTACAATCACTCATGGTTTTTGAGGCTCTGGCAATTGCATTGGTAAAGTAATAATCGATTTTTTTTATTAATATTTCCTCATTTATTAACTCTCCTTTTTTAAATTTTATATCTTTCGT
>CETH01049844.1_pt1 | contig 10805 bp, 7 predicted proteins | sample 361461 | NCBI WGS metagenome assembly CETH01 (sample SAMEA2622695, study PRJEB7988) | marine metagenome | isolation source: saline water (ENVO:00002010), including
ACCGCATTATATAATTAAAGAGCATCGTTAAGCCAATCGAATATTTCTTTTCCCCAACGTATCCATGCCTTATCGAGAGCAATATCTGGGAAATTCCCTAAAAGCTCCCCATTCCAAATATAGGTAGCCTCAGTCTTATTTGAATCTATTTTTTTTAGTTTCCATATACCTGCAGCATTTGGCAATCTAATATGCTTATCTATGGGTTTCCCATTAGGATGAATCACTGATGAATAAATTAATTGCCATTTATTTTCTGATTCTTCGATACTAAACTTTACAACATAATCTCTACCATCGAACGGGAATGGCATATCAATTATTATCTGTACTATATCATCATCTAGCTTTTTTGCTTCTTTTATTCTTTTAAATACAGTTGGGTAAGATTCTAGATTGCCAATAATTTTAGCAATATTGCTTATTGGATGTTCTATCACGGTTTTTGCTCGGACAATTGGAAAGGCTTTAAAATTAGTATATGATATGAAAATATTATCATTATTAAGGCTATTCCAGTCTGTAAGGTTGTTTGCTAAACTGAGATCTAGCTTTGCAAAAGATAGAGAAATAGATAAAAGGATTATAATAGAATTTTTCATCTAACTATTTAAAAAAGTATTATATATATTTTTGCAATCGGTTTTGATTTTTTGTTCAGTCAATTCAAATTTAGCAAGATCATATTTATGATTGCTCTTATATCTTTTTTGTTGCTCCGATGTTAGACTAATTATATCCCTTAATTCTTTTGAGAGTTTTACCCCAACAAAATCAGTTAATTCATTCATTAGAGATTCGAAATTATTCATCATATCATCATAACGAACAATATAGATATTGCTCTTATTAATATTATCATTTACCCAGTCATAGTGGAAACGATTTAATAATTCAACAAGAGCGAGGTAAAGTCGCTTAATAAATCTACTCCTTATTTTGGGATCGAGTTTCCAAAAATTAAATTTTTTATCAAGGACTCCGGTTACTAGACTTAGTCCAGATGGTAATACACTCAGAGGGTCCCTAATCATGTATAGAATTTTTGCATCAGGAAATTTTTTTTGAAACTCTGGGAGGCATGCGCTTAATGAAAATAATTTTCCAATATATCTATCAGAATTGTTTGAGATCAGATTCCTTTTCCATACCGAATCAAACCAATTAAAATCTCTTTCTTGGGTATTTCTGATTTTAGGATCCACCCAGTCAAATAAATCTTCATTATCGAATGTAAGAAAAAAACCATAAAGAAAAAAACCATCGAGATAACGAAACAAAAGCGAAATATCATCGGTTTCTATTGAGGATAAACTTGTTTTATGAGCTTCTGTGGAATGATGTTTAGCTGGGCTAATGTATTCTAGTACTGGTAAAAAAGGTTTGATTATCTTTTGGGCTATAATTGAAGGGCAGAGCAATTGCCAAAGCTGAGATCCTGCACCTATTTTTTGATTGATTAAAAAGCGATGAAGGAACGTTGTACCTGATCTAGGATTACCAACTATAATTATGGGTTTTTTTATTGCCTGATTATTTAAAGAAAAAAACAGTGTATCAAGTAATCTTCCTAAACCAACAATCAGACGAAGGACAAAAAACCCCACCCCAACTATCAAAGGTGAAAACCAGTTGCTTAAAGTTTTACCTAGAATAAAGTATATTTTAAATATTCTTTTGAACAAAACTAATTTGGTTTTTTAGACTTGGTCATGGAAGAAGTTAAATAGTATTTATAAGATAATTATTTGATAAGATAGTTAAATAAGTCTTTAACTTGTCTATTATTTACAGCTCTAATAAAATAAGTTTAACGTTTGTACAAATCTAAGATACTTTGAATTATGAAACATAAACAATATCTATCATTAATATGTTTTTATTCTGGCTTATTATATTCTCAGGCTTTCAACGGGCACACATTATTTTCTCCAACTCAAGGAGGTCCTGGCGGGAACGGGTTTAACAGTTATTTAATAAATAATAATTTTGAGGAAATAAATATCTGGGAACACCCTAGGGGTGCTGCAAGTATGCCGTATTTAATGAGAGATAGTACTCTTTATTATCCTTATCGTGTTCAAAATCCAACTATGTCAACAGGTGGGGTAGGTGGTGGAATCTCAAAATATAATTGGAATGGTGAATTATTATGGAGCTATGAATTAGCAAATGATGTTTATCAACATCATCATGATATATTTCCACTGGAAAATGGAAATGTGTTAGTTATTGCTTGGGAGAGGCATGCTGAGATACAGTCTAATGGTTCGATATACTATGGAGGTGAAGGTGCTGGTTGGGCAGAAATGGGGAGAGTTTCAGTAGATAATTCATTGAACCAAATGTGGGGTGCGGCTGTTCTTGAACTTGAGCCTATAGGTTCAAGCGACGCAAATATTGTATGGGAATGGCATATTTGGGATCACCTTGTGCAAGACGTTGAGCCTGATCTACCAAACTATGGTGTGATCTCTGACCATCCTGAATTAATGGACATTAACTTTGGAGATGTCGGTACTAACCAAGGTCCGGGTGGAGCGAATGCTGATTGGATGCATTTTAATGCAATAGACTACAACTCAGACTTGGATCAAATAATACTTTCAAGTAGGCATCACGGAGAAATCTACATTATTGATCACAGTACGACAACAGAGGAGGCAGCAGGACATGCAGGTGGTAATTATGGACGTGGAGGTGATTTTCTATATAGATGGGGTAATCCTAGGGCATATGGTAGGGGTACCACTTCGGACCAAAAGTTATTTGCTCAGCATGGGGTCAATTGGATATCTGAGGGTTATCCTGGTGCTGGAAATCTGATACTGTTTAATAATAATTTTTCAAGTGGATCTTCAGCAATTTTTGAGATTATTACCCCTATTAATGCACAGGGTGAATATTTTTTAGATGAGGGAGAATCTTACGGCCCCCAAGAACCGGTCTGGATGTATACAGGTGGGTTTCATTCCCAGGTTCAATCTGGGGCCTTCAGGATGCCGAATGGAAACACGCTAGTCTCTGTTGCCGGAGATGCAAGACTGTTTGAGGTTGATACTGAAAATAATATAGTCTGGGATTATAGCTATCCTGGTAGCCAACAGACCATGATTGCTCGAGCACAGAAATATCCTCTTGATTATCTAGAAGAGTCTTTTCCAAATTACATTGTTGGCGATATAAACTTTGATACATATTTTGATATTTTTGATCTTTTATATATCTCTGAAATGGCTTATGATTTTTATAATCCAACTCCACCAGCAGATTATAATCTTGATGGTCAGGTCAACATATCAGATATAATAATTTTTGCCCAATATTTACTTAATAATTGATTTTTTAATAATATTTGGGTTAATGAAAAATTGAATTTAGTTGCCAATTTTTTTAGATCTTTTTAATTTAAAAAAATGAAATTTTATTTTTTAAGTTTTGCTCTAGTGTTGGCAGCTTTTCCGGATCAAGGCTATAGTAATCCTAATCCAGATATATGGAAACTCTATTTCCTTGCTGGTCAATCCAATATGGATGGATATGGTTATAATATCGAATTACCAGATGGCTATAAAGGCAAGATTCTTAATTCAATGATTTTTGATGGTAATCGTGTAAACGATGGAAAACCAGAAGGGGGAATCGGTATTTGGGAAGAGCTTAAACCTGGTCATGGTGTGGGTTTTATAACAGATGGTGAGGTAAATAATCTGTCGAACAGATTCGGCTGTGAACTTTCTTTTGCTAAACAAATTGCAATTAATGGTGATAAGGTGGCTATTGTAAAATATAGTTATGGAGGCACAGCGCTTTATGTTGGTGCTGGTTACGGTAATTGGGATCCAGATTTTGAGATTAATAATCATTATGATAATGCTCTAGCTACAATCAAAAACGCATTTAGTATTAGGGATATTAATGCTGACGGTTTAGAAGACTCACTGGTTCCAAAGGGGATTATTTGGATGCAGGGAGAATCTGATGCTCAATATTCGGAAGTTTCTGCCAACTCCTATTATGGTAACCTAAAAAGACTCATGAATTTATTCAGAGAAGCTTTTAGAGATAATAATTTGCCAGTAGTAATAGGCAAAATAAATGATAGCAATATGAATCCAGGTAATCAGCCAACTCAGCCATATTTATCTATAGTACATAAAGCCCAAAATAGATTCACGAATAATGATTTTTGTGCATTGTATGTCTCTGATACTGAAAATTATAATTATTCTGATTCATGGCACTATGACAGTAATGGGTTTTTAAATATGGGTATAGCTTTTGCTAAAGCTGTGTTAAAACTAGAAAAAAAATGTAAATAGAAGCTTTCTATATTGAATATAAATTACTCTAGTAGACTCATTTCAGACTGGATTATTGAGATCAGTCTTAATCATCCTTGGAAAACTATTTTCACTTCTCTCTTTTTAACCATAGTTCTTATATCGGGGTCTCAGTTTTTAGTTATTGATGATGATATGATGAAGATGCTGCCAAGAGATATAGAGTCAAGGTTAGCCTGGGATAAGGTTCAAGAAGAATTTGGTAGTACAGAAGTCATATATATAGCGTTTGGAAATAAATCAAAAAATATATTTACCAAAGATGCATTTTCAACACTCTGGGATATTTCAAATGGTCTTCAATCCCTTAAATATGTTGAAGATGTTTCAAGCCTTGCTACTTTATCGCGTATGGATAATGTTGATGGTTTTATGGAAATAAGTGATCTGCAGCCACAGCGTGTACTGGCTGTTAGTGAGATTAATAGTATTGAATCATATTTAAATATTAATCTTGACCAAAAGAAGAGGTTTGTTAGCAAAGATAATGAGTTTTTTATGATTGCTGTTGAGCCATCTGAAAAATTAGGTCTAGATCAATTTAGAGATCAGGTTGTTGCGCTAGCAAGACCTCTTCTGAAAAATTATGAATCCCATTTTGGGGGTACCGCTTATATGACTGGATCTATACCTGGCCTTATAAAGGACGATATAAAAGCTCTTATGAAAGTTGGTGTTTTTATAATGGTAATTATACTCCTAGTTAACCTGCGTAGCCTAACTGGTGTGGGTATCGTAATTCTATTAATCGGACTTTCCCTCGGCGCTACGATGGGTTTTATGGGTTGGGTATATAAATTAACAAGGTCTGACAAATTTTTATTTACAATGGCAAACTCCTCTATGCCAATAATTTTGTTAACAATAGCAAATTCTGATGGGGTACATATTATCACCAAATTTTTCAGAGAGATGCGTAAAGCAATAGATACTAAAGAGGCAATTAAATCCACAATGAGTGCCTTATTGGTTCCAATTTTTTTAACTAGTGTTACCACAGCATCCGCTTTTTTAACTATGGTTTCATCTCCCTTGGAACCGCTAATTGGTTATGGTTTTACTATATCAGTTGGCATTCTATGGGCATGTTTTCTTAGTTCCTTTTTTTTACCTGCATTAATTAGTTTGATTAAATGGGATAAAGAATCAGTCGTTATTTCAAAAACTAGTATCCTAGAAGATTTTGTTAATAAAGTAAGTCCATTATTACATAGAGAAGCAAGATTTACATTTATTATTGGTTTGATTCTTATTGCTGTTGGTTTAACGGGTCTTTCAATGGTGAAAGTTGATGTAAACCTGGCAAGTTTTTTTAAACCAGGAACAGAAATCCGTGATGGAATGGATTTTATGGATAATGAAATGGTAGGCACAATGGATCTCAGAGTAAAGATAGAGGGCAATTTAAAAGATCCGATCTTATTAAATAAGATGTCCCATATACAAAACTATATTGAAGAAAATAAAAAGGTCGGACTTAGTTACTCAATTGCTGATGCTATTAAGCAAATGCATAAAGTTGTTATGGATAATAACGAAGATTTCAAAACAATTCCTGAATCTGAAGGGAAAGTAAATAATTTGTTTACTCTATATTCTATGTCCGGAGACCCAGATGATTTTTCAGGTTTTGTTGATTACGATTATGAGGTAGGCTTGATAACTGCATTATCAAAAACCATGAGTACGGAGGAAATATTTGAATTTGTAAAGAAGATAACTCAATATATTAGTAAAGATATAGGAAATAATATTCCAATAGAGATAACAGGGATGATTGTTGTTTTTAGAGATATGGTACTAATGATTATTCGTTCCTCACTTTTGAGTATCATTTTCTCAATAATTTTAATTGGCCTCATTGTTTCATTCTTTTTTAAAAAAGTTCCATGGGGATTTTTAGCTATAGTTCCTCTTTCTTCAGCTGTAATAATTAATTTTGGATTAATGGGACATTTTAATATTTCATTGAATCATATAACCGCTATTTTATCGGCAATAGTAATTGGAGTTGGAGTTGATTTTGCAATTCATTACATAGCACAATTTGAAAGGTTGTCAAATAAAATTGATCACCGCTCACTAACAAAGGAAGTTGTAAAAGATGTAGGCTATCCGATTTTGTTGGATGCCGGATCTAATATGGGTTTTGGAGCACTACTTTTTTCTTCTTTTATCCCGGTTCAATATATAGGAGGATTAATGGTTTTTGCAATGTTGTCAACATCTTTAGGGACACTGACCATTTTATCTTCTCTTGCTGAAATTCTGAAATACAGACTTATTAATAAAAACTGAAAATATGAGAAGTTTTATAATCGCAATTATCATTTGTTTTTCACCAATTTCATCGCAGACTGGCTATGAGATAGCTAAAATGGTTGATGAAAAACCAAAGCCGAGATTTTTATCTAATAAAATAGAAATGGTATTGAAAAATTCCAGAGATAAGACAAGAACAAAGCAAATGATATCGAAATCAATGAATGGTGGAGAAAAGCAGATAATGTGGTTTCTAAAACCAAAAACTGATTATGGAGTTTCATTTTTAAAGATCGAGCATGATAAAGGACAAGATGAGATGAGAATTTGGCTTCCGAATTTTGGAAGAGTGCGTAGAATTTCATCTAAGAAAAAAGGTGATTCTTTCATGGGTTCTGATCTAAGCTATGAAGACCTTTCAAATAGAAACCTAAATGATAATAAATATATTCGGCTCGAGGATGAAACTGTAGATGAAATAAATTGTTATGTCCTAGAGATAAGACCAATTGGGAATATAAAAACATCCTACTCTAAACATATATCTTGCATTAACAAGTCTACTTTAGTTACTAAAAAAGAAAAATCTTATGATAAAAAAGGTAATTTAATAAAAGACAAATCATTTGATTATATATTTTTAGAGGGTTATAGTGTACTTAATTACGTATTTATTAAAAATGTTCAGAAAAACCACACTACTCAAGTGTATTTTTCAGAAATAGTCTTAAACAGTAAAATTGATGAAGATATATTTAATGAAAAGTCTTTACAAAATATGCCAGTAGATTAGATAATATTCCTACTTTTTTTTAATTTCTAAGAGGTTTGCCCTTTTCTAACATATATTTAATTCTATCTTGAGTTAGTTTCTCACCTGCTAAAGAAACAAAGGCCTCTCTTTCGATGTCCAATATATACTGTTCATCAATACTTTTTGTAAGCCCTGCTTTGTCTCCACCAGTTAAGACATAGGCCAATTTTTCCCCAATTTTAACATCATGATTAGAAATTTTTCCTTGAACTTTAAACCCTTTCAGAGCCATTGCCATTGCTGTTCTGCCTCCAGATCCAGGCAATTTTAGATCTTCTCTATACTTTGGTGGTGAATAGTTATCCATTAGTTCAAGAGCTTTCGATTTTGCTTTAAATAATAGTTGATCAGAGTTCATAATGATTGTATCAGATTCTTCAAGATATCCCAAATGTTTTGCTTGATTAGCGCTTGTGGCTATTTTTGCGAAACCTATTGTTTCAAATGTGTTCTTTATTTTTTGGAAAGCACCCATCCTGCCTGTTCCTTTATCTAGGGCATTAAGAATCATTCTAAGATTACCGCCAGCCCCAGGAATTAATCCTACTCCAACCTCTACGTATCCCATATACGATTCCGCGGCTGCAACTCTATGTGCTGCTGGCTGAACAAGTTCGACTCCTCCTCCTAAAACTAGTTGAAAAGGAGCGGCAATTATGGGAGCCTTTGAAAATCGAATCCTTTGTGTTAAATCCTGGGTAAGTTTAATAGCCATATTCATCTCATCCCACAGACAATTGCGAGAGAGATCAAGAAGAAGATTTAGGTTCGCTCCCGCACAAAAATTTTTCCCTTGGTGGCCTATAACTATTGATCCATATTTTCCTTCTTCAGTCAAATCAATCGCATAATTAATCATTTCAATATATGAACTATCTATTGGATTAAGATCTTTTTGCAAAATAGAGTGAAATTCAACATTTAGAACACCATCTCCTAGGTCGACTACACTCGCACTAAGATCACGTTTTAAAACTGTTTTTTCTGTTTTATGAATAAAGAGATTGATTGTATTTGGTCTTGGTTGTATTGCCTCTGGTTTTTCTTTGATTGGGCACCAACAATAACGAACACCATTTTCGAGACTATAAAAATTTTCTCTTCCTGTTTTTAGCATTTTTTCAATCCAGGAAGGAATTTCCACCCCAACTTCTTTCATTTTATTAATTGAATTCCTTACACCAATTGCGTCCCATGTCTCGAATGGTCCGAGCTCCCAACCATATCCCCACTTCATGGCATTATCTAGATTAAAAATGTCATCACTGATTTCTGGTATTCTGTTTGCAGAATAGATAAGAGAGTCTGAAGTTATCTTCATAAAATATTTACCAGCTTTATCCTCACTGTAATATAAAGCTTTTATTCTAGCCTCTGTATTTTGATGACCTTTTGCTAATCTATAGCCATCAAATCGCACTTTCTTCATTGGGCCATATTCGCCTGTATCAAGGTCAATTGATAGTATCCCCTCATCTGTTTTTTTGTAAAACCCTGACTTTGTCTTTTGGCCTAATCTTCCAGATTCTATGAGTTTTTTTAGTATTGATGGTGCTTTAAGGATTTCTCTTGCTTCATCATCAGGGAGATTATCATAGCTGGTCCCTGAAACATGTTTGTGTACATCTATCCCTACAATATCGGTAGTTCTAAAAATACCACTCTTTGGTCTACCTATAATTGTACCTGTTAGTTTGTCGACTTCTTCAATAGTAAGACCCATTTCTTTTGCTAGTCTAATTGCATTATTCCCTCCGTGGACTCCAATGCGATTTCCAATAAAATTTGGAGTGTCTTTTGCGTGGACTATTCCTTTTCCTAAAACGTTCTCTCCAAATAGCGCCATTTGGTTGTAGATATTTATATCCGTGTCTGTTCCTTTTACAAGTTCCAAAAGCCTCATGTATCTTGGAGGATTAAAAAAATGAGTTATTAGAAATCTAGGTCTAAGCTCCTTTGTAAAGGCTGAAACTAAATCATCTAAAGGAATCCCTGAGGTGTTTGAGCTAATAATTGCGGTTTCTTTTATATATGGAATAATATTTTTATATACTGCATGCTTTATTTCCAATTTTTCAGCAACAGCTTCCATAATCCAATCAGCATCTTTTATTTTTTTGAGATGATCCTGATAGTTACAAGGCTCTATCAGTTTAGATGATTTTGGATTAAACAATGGCGCTGGTTTTAATTCAGTTAACTTTTTCAGACCGCTTTCAGCAAGATCTTGTTCAACATCATATAGCATAGAAGGGATTCCTGCATTAGCCAAGTGCCCTGCAATCTGTGAGCCCATAGTTCCTGCTCCTAGAACAGCTACTTTTTCTATTTTTGGTGACATAATATTTTACCTCTCTAATATTGTAGCTATTCCTTGACCGGTTCCTATGCACATTGTAGCTAGACCAAGTTTTGCATCGTGTTGTTCCATTATATTTAGCAGTGTAGTGGCTATTCTTGCTCCTGAACAACCGAGAGGGTGTCCTAGTGCAATTGCACCACCATTCAAATTAATTTTAGATTTATCCCATTTTCCATTTTCAATAACATAAAGTGCTTGGGCTGCAAAAGCTTCGTTAAGCTCAATAATGTCAATGTTTTCTATGGATAAATCAGTATTATCTAAAACTTTTTCTGTAGCAGGAAGAGGTCCCTTCCCCATTTTTTTCCAGTCAACTCCAGCGACAGCACGACCTTTTATTTTTGCTCTTATAGGAATGTTATTATTTTCTGCAAAATTTTTGCTAGTAATTAAAATCGCTGCAGCACCAATAGAAATTGGACTAGAAGTGGCGGGTGTTATGGTACCATTTTCAAGAAATGCAGGCTCTAGACTCTTAATTTTTTCCAGATCTGGTTTTCTAGGAGCTTCATCTTTTGTAAGTGTTGTTTCATCATAAAGACTAATTGGGATAATCTCATTATCAAACTTACCATTATCCCACGCGGCAAGTGCTTTCTTATGAGATGAAATTGCAAATTCTTCTTGTTCTTCACGAGATATTTTTCCTTCTTCAGCTAGATTTTCAGCTGTTTCACCCATTCCAATATAATATTCTTGTTCTGCAAGTTCGGGGTGAAAGTCAGGATTAAAGCCACCCATTGGTACGGAAAACATGTCCTCCACTCCAGCAGCAATTCCGACTTCTAAATCACCAGATTCTATTCGGCTACTTATATTATGAATGGCGTCCATTGATGAACCACAGAATCTATTCACCACTGAGCCGGCTACCGTTTCTGGAATCCCAGAAAGGATTGCGACGCCTTTTGCCATTAGCATTCCTTGAGGACCCTCTGGAAATGCACACCCCAATACAATGTCTTCAACTTTGGTTGGTGGAATATTATTATTACGTCTTAAAAGGCCTTTTATTACCTGGGCT
>CETH01174203.1_pt1 | contig 10776 bp, 12 predicted proteins | sample 361461 | NCBI WGS metagenome assembly CETH01 (sample SAMEA2622695, study PRJEB7988) | marine metagenome | isolation source: saline water (ENVO:00002010), including
TCAGTTGTCAAAAAGCCAATTTATTTAGTATCAATAGAGTAACATGTATAAGATTAAATCCAGTGTTTATTTAGAAATAATTCTGTAAAAACGTCTTTTTCCAACTTGAAGAACCTTATCAATGAGGTCGTTTGAATTTATATCTAAAATTTCGATTGATTTATCATTAATTTTCACGGAATTACTCTTAATTAAGCGTCTTGCTTCTGAATTTGACTTAGTAATATGATTGTCTAACAAAAATTTAGGCAAATGGAGATCAATATTCTTATCTACATGTATTTCAGGTATTGATTCAGGAATAATTTTGTTAACAGTAGTAGATTCAAAAAAATAAGATGCTTCTTCAGCACTCTTTTTGTCGGTCAACTCTTCTAGTATTGCTAGTCCAAGTGTTTTTTTTAATTCAAAGGGATTAATCTTACCTGCTTTCATTTCATTCTTATAATCAGATATTGTTTTTAAGGGGATATCAGTTAAAAGTTTGAAATATTCCCACATAGCTTCATCAGGAATACTCATTAAATTACCATAGATATTTTCAGGGCTATCAGTTATTGAAATGTAGTTATTAAATGATTGAGACATTTTTTTTGTACCATCAGTTCCAACAAGTAGGGGGAATGTCATGGCAACTTGAGGCTTTTGATTGTAAAATTTTTGAATCTCTCTCCCTATCATCAAATTCCATAGCTGATCTGTTCCTCCAATTTCAATATCAGCACGAGTTGCTACAGAATCGTACCCTTGAAATAGAGGATAGAAGAACTCTATTAAGGATATTGGAGATTGAGATTTGAAACGATTAGCAAAATCATCTCTCTCTAGCATTTGAGCTAATGTAGTCGAAGAAGTTAGCTCTAATAACTCATGGATAGTTAATGATCCAAGCCAATCATTATTTGAAACAATCTCTAAGTTATCCTTATGTAATATATCTTTTATTATCTGCAAAACGCTATTTGAATAGTCATTAATTTCATTTGCTTCGAGTCTATTTCGAGTGTCAGATTTACCAGAAGGATCTCCTACCTGTGCGGTGAACTCTCCAAGGATTAAGACAGCTGTATGTCCAGACTCTTGATATTTCCGTAGCATACGTAAGATGGCATACCAGCCCAAAGTAACATCATGTGCAGTAGGATCTATACCTAATTTTATTCTTAAATTCTTATTTTTTGATATTTCTTTGTAATCAGACAGCGGTTCAATATTTGTAGCACGTTCTTCTAAGTATTTCATATTACCTCGATAGAGAGTATCTCCATAAATTAGTAGAACCACCCTGTGGATTTTTTCTTGGTTTAGCTATGGCTTGATCTAAGACATGGATTCTAGGAAGAAGGTAAACAGGTCCATTAAACAAATTTGAATTGTCATATTTCAATGTTATTCCCAATGCTTGTGTAAGGTTCCCAGGTCCGTTTATATATTCTGATTTAATTTTTTTCTTTCGTCGTGATTCCATTGTTGGCTTACCTAACAAAACTTTACCTGATCTAATAAGTATACACTCTGTAGTCCCCTTTTTTCCTGACAAGATGTATAACCCTAGATTAGAACCGTAAGTTTTAAGTATTGATATAAATGGAGGGCCTTTTACAAGTGACTCTGGCATTTTTCTTGTGTGTATACTCATCATTGAGATAGGATCTCTTTTTGCAGTGCTGTAGGCTTCTGTTTCTGTAATCATAATTTCACAATATTTGTTCTTAACCTCAGTTGCTATTCTCATTCCTAAAAGATCAATAGCTGCTTTCGGTGCAGGTTGAGATAGGATTTGGTAGACTCTATTGTCTAGTTTAGGAATATTATTCATTATCCTTAAGATTAGCTGAAAAAGTATTTGTTATTGCAGATATAATTTTTGATCTTAAACTGTTTAACTCATTTTCTTCAATGGTGTTTATATAGCTTCTTGCTTTGATTCTAAAACCTACAGTTCTTTTATTAGTACTTGGGTCTAAATATTCATCAAAAATGGTAGATTCATTTTCATATTCAATTAAGTTTTCATGTATGAGGTCCAATACTTCGTTAGCTATAGTCTCTTCCGGTACTTCAAAAGAAAGGTCAAACTTTATAAATGGGTATTGAGATATCTTATCGTACTCAATTATTTTGGTTGTTTCGTTTTGTATTAAATCTAAATTAAATTCACCGATATATGTATCGTTTGATAAATCAAAATAATCTTTTGAACTTTCGGATATTTTACCAAACCATCCAATCTTTTGGCTGTTCATTAATACAGTGTATGACAAATAAGAGTGCATTCCTGGTCTAGAAACCTGCTCGATCGCTAATTCTTTATCAAATAAGTTCAAAAGAAGGGATTTTATATAGAAAATATCAATTTTCCTGGGCTCTACTCTTCTGTCAGGACTATTTGAATATTCATCTAATGTAAACGAAAGATACTTAGTTTGTTTAGGTATTTTATTATCAATTTGACTGTTATCACTTATAAAAGATGTACCAATTTCAAATAATGGTTTAAGCGTATTACCAATGTTTTTATTATATGAGAGATTACTTAAAAGATGTGTACAAGATGTAGACCTTAAATACTCTTGAGATTCGTCTAGCGGGTTCGAAACTCTTACCAGTTTTCTTTCAGGAGTAAAAATTACAGAGTCAGCTTTAGATATGAACGATAGGTTATAGCATTCATAAAAACCAAGATTAATAAGTTTGTTTGAAATATTTGATAAAAATGACCATTCTTTTCCTTGATGAAAGTTGTTACCTAATTTTACTGTTGAAGGAAAGGTTTCAAAATCAAGATGTCTTGCTACTTCTTCAATAATGTCAATTTCACGATCTAAATCGTGTCTCCAGGACGGTGGATTAATTATGAACCCGTTATCATTAGCGTCGTATTCAAACCCAAGTCCTTTGAATACTTCTTTAAATCTTTTCTTATCAGCATTTATACCGATAATGTTTTCAAAATTATCTAAAGAAAAATCAATATATTCAAATTTAGTACTCTTTACTCTAGTTCCAGTTATGTTTGAAAACATAAAATCGTTTTTTTGAATATTCAAACAATTTATGAATTGGTGTAATCCATTTTCTTGAAATAGATTATCTACTCCCCTCTCAAATCTTATTGAAGCCTCTGAAATTAAATTTAAACTTCTAGAGGTATTTAATATATTTATCGAATCAAAGTTTGCACTTTCGATTAATATATTTTTTGTTTCATCAGTAACCTGGGTAGAAGATCCTCCCATCACTCCAGCCAAAGCCACAGGTTCATCGTTATCTATAATAATGATATCGTCTACATTTAGTTTCCTCTTTTGATCATCTAGGGTGGTTATTTTTTCGCCATTTTTTGCTTTTCTTACACTGACAGGACCGTGCAACCGGTCCCTATCGAAGGCATGTAAGGGTTGCCCAACATCAAACAATACGTAGTTAGTAGCATCAACAATGTTGTTTATAGGCCTTACTCCAACATTTGCCAATTTAAATCTTAAATCTAGAGGGCTATCTTTAACTTTTACATTTTCTATTTCCAGACCATAGTACGATGAAGATCCAGAATTTTTTCCATGGTTAACTTTTATAGTTGATTGAAAATCAGGGTTATATTGTGTTTTAACATTCTTTGTTTTTTTCCCAGTTTTTGTAGCTATCTCTCTAGCTAAACCATAATGTGACATGGCGTCACCTCTGTTGGGTGTAATGGCAATATCTAGCATTGTATCAATAGACGTATAACAAGATTCTAAAAGCTGACCGTTTGATAGGTTTTCGTTAATAATTAATATTCCGTCCTTGTCTTCCCACAAATCTAGTTCATACGGAGAACAGATCATGCCGTGTGAAGAGACACCCATAATATCTCTCTTCTCTATTTTAAATTTATCTCTAATTAAGGAGCCAGGTGTAGCGACAGCTACCTTGTCTCCCTCCTCAAAGTTCCATGCTCCACATACAATCTCTAATTCATCAGTACCGATATCTATATGAGTTAATCGAATTTTTTCAGCATCTTTAATTGATTCAATATGTTTGACTGTACCAATTAGCACATTTTTATAATTTGGTGTAATAGTTCTTATTTCCTCAACTTCAAAACCAAGAGATTCAAAAATACTTGTTAATTCTTCTGTCTTGAGTTCAGTAGTATCTACCCAATTATTAAGCCAGCTAAGTAAGATCTTCATTTGAATTGCTGGAGGAATCTTAGATCATTATCGTAAAAGTTTTTAATGTGATCTATTCCGTATCTAATCATACTTAATCTTTCAACACCCATACCAAAAGCGTATCCTTGATGATGTTTTTTATATCCTACATTTTTGAATACATTTGGATCTACCATTCCACAGCCTAATATCTCTAGCCATTCGTCATCTTTCCACTGAACTAACATTTCTGCAGAAGGCTCTGTAAATGGGAAAAAATGAGGGATAAACTTAGTTTTGGTATTCTTTCCAAAAAACTCTTTTGCAAAGTATTCAAGTGTCCCTTTAAGATCTGTAAAGGTTACCCCTTCATCAACTGCAAGCCCTTCAATTTGATGAAATACGGGTGAATGAGTAGCATCTAATTGATCTGACCTGAATACTCTTCCTGGAACTACTATGAAAATAGGTGGCTCATTTTTTTGCATATGTCGAGCTTGTACTGTACTTGTTTGTGTTCGTAAAAGAGTAGAATTCTTATCTCCATAATCTAGATACAGAGTATCAGACTCGTATCTAGCAGGATGCCAAATTGGTGTATTTAGAGCATCAAAATTATGCCAAGATGTCTCTGCTTCAGGTCCACTTTCTACCTTAAAGCCTATATTTGAAAATATTTCTACAACCTCTTGCATTGTTGAAGTAAGAACATGGTGTGATCCAAATTCTGCTTCATACCAGTTTATAGATATATCAGTTTTTTCTTTTTGTTCCTTAAGTTTGGAAGCTTCGAGTTCGAATTTCTGTGTTGCCGATTCTAATAAAGATTCCATCTCCTTAGTAGCATCATTTATCATTGGTCCAATTTTCTTTTTTTGATCATCAGAATACTGAGATAAATTATGTCTTTCTTTAGCAATAATTGAATCTGGCCCTAGGTATTCTTTTTTCAATTGTGAGATCGAGGAAACATTGGTTACTTCATCAATAGCTAACTTCAGTGAGGCGATCACCTTATCTAAGTTAACGTTAGGCATTTATGTGTTTCATAGCTTCTTTAACAAGCTTTTTAAAGGACTCAGGTTCATTAACTGCAAGATGGGCTAGAATTTTACGATCTACTTTAATCCCGGCTTTGTTTAAACCGTTGATGAAAACTGAATATGTTATACCTTCCTGTCGGGCTGCAGCGTTAATACGTGCAATCCAAAGCTTTCTAAAGTCAGATTTCTTTTTTCGTCTGTGAGCAAAAGAGTCATCTTTTGCATGCATTACCTGCTCATTTGCTGTTTTGAATCTTCTACTTTTAGCACCAGTGTATCCTTTAGCATTTTTAAGAACTTTCTTTTTTCTTTTTTTAGAAGCAACTGAGTTTTTAATTCTTACCATCTAACTAATCATCTTTCTTATTCTCTTTTCATCACCTTTTGACACTTCAACATCACGTTTAAGTCTTGCCCAAGAATTGCTTCCTTTAGCAAGCTTGTAATGAGACCTTGAAGATCTCCTCCTCATGAACTTACCAGACCCAGTCACTCTTATTCTTTTTGACATTCCCTTGTGGTTTTTATTTTTCATATGCTTTTCTACCTTTTTTTGATAGAGGTAAGAGGACCATTGTTAATGACCTTCCATCATTATTATCGGTTTGGTCTACTGTACTAATTTTACTTAAATCTTGTTTAAGACGATCAAGTATTCTCTGGCCGTATTCAGGATGTTCGGCCTCTCTCCCTCTAAACCACATTGTGAACTTAACCTTATCTCCATTTAGTAGAAACTGTTCCGCTTTAGACATTTTTATTGAATAATCATTAGGACTAATCTTTGGCTTCAACTTTAACTCCTTAACATTAATTTTTGTTTGTTTTTTCCTTGATTCCCGTGCTTTTTGTGATTGTTCATATTTAAATTTTCCATAATTCATTAACCTCGCTACTGGTGGATTAGCTTCAGGTGAAACTTCAACTAAATCTAGGCCCAACTCGTTACTTAGGACTAAAGCTTTTTTTGTTTCTAAAACTCCAATTTGTACACCATCTGGAGCTATCACCCTAAGTTTTTTTGACTCTATATCCTCGTTTATTCTTAAATCTTGTATATATTTCTCCTAAATTAAAAAAACAGCAGGATATCCTGCTACCAATCATTATCCACGATCGGTGGAACGGATGTCCTCTTAGTAATATATTATATCATGTTTTATCGTTATTAATGATATTTAATAGCGCATCTGTAGCTTCTATTCCCTTACTTGTTGATCTTTTTTCACCTTGTTTTAAATTATGTAAATTAAGAATACAGTTAGATATGTATACGTTTTTATCAAGTGTGATGTTCATCAAAGCATTAGAAACGGAATTGGAGATATATTCATAATGATCAGTTTCGCCTTTAACTACTACTCCTACAGCAATAAAATATTTAGTTGAGTCAGCATAAGTATTAATCGAATATGGTATTTCCCATACTCCTGATACCTGATGGAAAGTTGTTTGTGAGATGAAGTCACTATCTTGTTCTATTTTTGAAGTAATTGAATGAACTAAATTATCAGTAATTTTAGGGTAATAGTTTGAGAATACGACTTTAATCATCATCTTCTCCAAATAGATGTCCGAGCTTTGTTTTCTTTGTATATATATATTCCTTATTTTCCAATGTTTCAGGTGAAACTAGCGGTGTTCTTTTGACAATCTCTAAACCAAAACCTTCTAATCCTGCTCTTTTCCGTGGGTTGTTTGTAAGAAGATTCATTTTAGTCACATTTAGCTTTCTAAGTATTTGTGCTCCAATTCCGTAATCTCTCATATCTGGTGGGAAACCTATAATTTCATTTGCTTCAACTGTGTCAGCCCCTTCATCTTGATAGGAGTAAGCTTTTATTTTATTTCCAAGACCAATCCCTCTCCCTTCATGTCCCTTCATATAAAGCAGTACCCCTACTTTTTTTTCAGCAATATACTTAATAGACAAGTCCAGTTGTCTGCCACAATCACATTTAGTTGAAAATAATGTATCTCCAGTTAGACATTCTGAGTGAACTCTAACGGTAACAATCTCTTCTTTTTTTAAATCACCAAGCGTTAATGCCATATGTTCAGTGCCGTCAATACTAGACTGAAAAACATGTGCAGTAAATTGTCCGTGTTTAGTAGGTAGATTTGATTCTGATACCTTATTTACCATATCAAAGTTTTCAAGTCTATATTCAACTAAGTCTTTAATTGTCCCAACTTTAATAGAATGTTTCTCTCCAAATTCTAGTAAATCATCCAATCTAGCCATCTTACCGTCATCTCTAATCACCTCGCAAACAACTGCTACTTCGTTAAATCCTACAATTTTACATAATTCTAGAGCGGCTTCAGTATGACCCGGTCTTCTTAGTACACCTCCTTGCATGCCCATTAAAGGGAAAATATGACCAGGGATATTGAAATCATCTTTAGATGCTTCTGGATCCGACAACTTTTTAATTGTCTCATACCTATCTTCAGCTGATATACCCGTAGTAACCTTATTCGATTTTAAATCTACAGAAGCTGTATATTGAGTATCAAGTTCATTTGATACACCGTCCATTAGATTTAAGGATATTCTTTTTGCTACTTCACGTGAAATCGGAGCGCATACCAAACCTCTACCCTCTTTAATCATGAAATTAATATGCTCAGGCGTAAGTACATCTGCTGCAATGATTAGATCTCCCTCATTCTCCCTATCCTCATCATCAACTAAAATAATTAGTTCACCTTTTTTAAAAGACTTTAAAATTTCATTTATGGATGATATATTACTTTTGTTCATTTATGTACTTACCAATTATGTCATATTCAATATTTACTTCATCATTAATTCTCATGTGTTTAAATGTTGTTTCATTAAAAGTATGTTCAACTATAGAGGTGTAGATTTTATCATTACTCAATTTATTAGTAGTTAATGATATGCCGTTTATGGATATTGAGCCCTTATCAACAACTAGAGACGGTTTGTCTATCAAGAAATAAAAATTCCATAGACCATCTTTAACTAATTCTATGTCACTGCATAATGTAGTTGAATCAATGTGTCCAAGAACCATGTGTCCTCCAAGCAAGGTTGTTGTTGTTGCTGCTTTTTCTATATTCACATAATCATCACTGGAATAATTACCAACAATCGTTTTAGCAATTGTTTCTTCAGAAATCTGGAATGTGAAATTGTTATCTACAATTTTGTTGATTGTTAAACATGCACCATCAATAGCCAAGCTGTCACCTATATTTGATTCTAAATTATCTATACTTACCGTTAAAAAATTATTATCCTTGGATATTTCTTTAATCAGACCGGTATTTTTAATTATCCCTGTAAACATATCAATCAACTTTTCTATTATATATACTCAATGTATCTTCTGATAAATTATTATTGATATCAGGGTTCTCATATATAGATAGCTCTTCCTCAATATCAAATTTTAAACCTGAATTAAGTATGCTATTCGATTTAAAAAGATAAAGATTGTCTGTAAATGGATAGAATTGTTTCCAAATATTTGGACCTCCTTCAATAAGCAAGGAATAAATTTCATCTGAATATAAATATTGCAATATAGATGAACTATTTAAAGAAGGTACAGTGTGGACCCTGCTGTTGTCAAAATCAAATGAAGTAATAAACTCAAAGTCTACAAAAGATTCTATGTATTCTTCAAACATGTTTTCATTACTACCCCATAAGACAAATTTTCTAGGTTGAATAGAAGATATACCATGACGAATAGTCAATTCAGGTCTATCAATTATAAGTGTATTCTTACCAATTAATATACCGTCAACTGCACCTCTTAAATAATGTCCTAATTTTCGTGCTTCATTTGAAGTGATATTTTTAGGCCCATTCTTGTTGTATATATATGAATCCTTAGAAATGGCTATTTTCATTATCGCATAAGGAAATTTATCTATTCCGTCGGTTGATGTTTTGATTGCCACATAAGAAGGGTCAAGGAATTTAGTTACTCCAGGCTCTAACGAAACATTGTTAGAACCGCTTATTAATTTTACACCTTTTTTAAATGTCCTTTTATCCGGATCGAAATCACCTACTATAATCTCCTTAAAACTAGTGAAGTTATCTAAAAGTTTTGCGCATGAAGGCGAGGTATCTTCGTGTATACATGGTTCTAATGTTATATATAATGATTTATCTTCGGTTGAAATCCTATTATGTATTATTTCCTTAATCATTGCTGCTTCTGCGTGATCTGTACTAGGACCTTTATGATATGTTTGAAGAATTACATTATGTGAGCTATCTAAAAGGGCACATCCAACAGTTGGATTCGGGAATAGCTTTTTACCATATGCTTCTTTCATAGCAGCGGCCATACCATAACTAAATCCTAAATTTGAAAAATCATTAATCTGATCCAAAAATAGCACCACCTTGTACTGCAATATCAACACCAAGATTACGTAATTCAGGTAACATTTCGTTTGAAACACCTCCATCAACAGATATATTGAGATTAATATTTGGGAACGTTGTTGTTAATTCTTTTACACGATCTATAGGAGATATACTTGGTTTTTGGTGCGAATAGCCAGGATTCACACAAAGTAGTAAAACGGAATCAACAATAGGAAGGTATTCCTTCAATTTATTTAAATTTGTTTCTGCTAGAATTCCTATTCCTAAGGTGTATTCATCACTCTTCAGTTTAGAAATTTCATCTGATTCGATTGCTTCACAGTGTACAGATAAATTATGTAATCTGTAGTCTTTTATCTTTTTAAGTATTTTCAATGGGTTATTAACCATAAAATGTGCATCTATAAGATAGTCAGTCTTATCACTAAACTGGATTAAGACATCTAGCGGAATTCCATATGTAGGGCAGAATTCATTATCTGCAACATCAATATGCACCATTTCAAAGGATGACGATTTTTTATCAACCTCATTAATATAGTCATTGTTATCGATTGCTAGAATGCTAGCCGACCTAATCATTTTTACCTCTTAACCAATCAGCAGATTTCATTTTTTTTCTCCCTGGAGGTGTAATTATATCTGCTGTTAATTTACCATCTGTAAGTTGGATTTCAAAACCTTCTCCGGTTTCTGTATAGCTGTGTATTTTATACGACTCTTCTGTATCGATATATTTCGCAGGACCTAAAACATTAAATGCTCTAATTCTTTTTTTGGCTGTTTCAATATCAACATTATTTAATGAAAGGTCGCAATCGTTAAATTTGTATGTTTTTTTAACTTTTTGAGTAGATCCGTCGCTTACTAGCGCTGAACGATTCAAATTATCAAAATCAAACTTATTAATAAATTGATTAAATTTGTCGAAAGATAAAGTGTATAGATCAGAAGCATATGAATTGGGCAATATTTCAAATTTTTCTTGCCAAACTATTTTGCCGGTGTCTATTCCTTCATCTATCATAAATAAACTAATTCCAGTATGAGAATAGCCATATAATATTGCATGCTCTACAGGAGTAGGTCCTTTTAAATCCGGGAGTAAGCTTAAATGCAAATTTATAAAGATCGAATCGCCACTGTCTTTGTTATTCAATGCATTATTATTAATCAAAAAGTCAGATGGGAAAATTTTCCCAAAGCTACAAAC
>CETH01081419.1_pt1 | contig 10772 bp, 13 predicted proteins | sample 361461 | NCBI WGS metagenome assembly CETH01 (sample SAMEA2622695, study PRJEB7988) | marine metagenome | isolation source: saline water (ENVO:00002010), including
AAAAAAAAAATATTTCATGGAAATTTAATTGAAAATTTGAGATATGGAGAAAATCCACATCAAAAAGGAGCAATATATTCTTCAAAAAATGAAGAAAATATTAATCAAATTGGAGGTAAAAAATTAAGTTATAATAACTTAAATGATATTTATTCAGCTATTTTAATTTCTAAATCTTTACCAAATAATTTAGGTACAGTTATTATAAAACATTCAAACCCATGTGGTGTATCTATTGATAAAAATAAGCTTTTAAGTTTAAAAAATGCAATTTCATGTGATCCAGTTAGTGCTTATGGGGGGATAATTTCTTTTAACTTTAAAATTAACAAAAAAATTGCTTTAGAATTAAATAAAATATTTATTGAAGTTATAATTTCAAAAGGTTTTGAAAAAGATGCAATTAGAATATTAAAAAAAAGAAAAAATCTTAGAATTATAGATTCAAAACATATGAACTTTAATAATGAAATAAATACTAGTCAAATTTTTAACTCAATATTGCTACAAGAAGCAGATATAAAAAAATTTACAAAAAGTAATTTTAAAGTAGTTTCTAAAAAGCAGCCAACACAAAAATTGTTTAATAATTTAATATTTGCATTTAATGTTTGTCGATTTGCAAAATCAAATGCGATTGTTTTAGCAAAAGATAATTCAATTATTGGGATAGGATCTGGACAGCCAAGTAGATTGGATAGTTGTAAAATTGCTATAGATAAGATGAGAAAATTTCAAAAAATAAATTATGAAGATGAAATTGTTGCAGCTTCTGATGCTTTTTTTCCATTTGTAGATGGTGTTGAGACTCTAGTACAATCAGGAGTAAAAGCAATTATTCAACCTTCGGGATCAATTAGAGATAAAGAAATTATTAAGTTTGCAAATGATACTGGTACAATTTTAATATTTTCCAAAACAAGACACTTTAAACATTAAGTTATTGCATCAACTTTTGCTGCCAACACAAAGTCACTTTCATGTAGGCCTTTGATTGCATGAGTAAAAATTTTTATCTTTGCATAACCCCATCCAAACCAGATATCTGGATGATGACCTTCTTTCTCGGCAATTTCACCAACTTTATTAATAAAATTTTGACTTTCTATAAAATTTTTAAATTTAAAATCTTTAATTAAATAATATACATTATCACTATCAGCTTTAACTTCCCAACCATCAACCATTTTTAAATATTTATGTATTTCAGAAATATTAAATCCTGGTATTCCACCTTCACATGGTATGCATTTTTTATCTTTAAGTTCAGTCATAGATTTTAATTAAAATAAAACTTAGAATCTTTATTTAATAAATCAAGTAATTCTTTTGGGAAAATATCTTTGTCTACTTTCTGTATTTTAGAATTTCTTTTAAATATATCTTCACCTGAATTGATACAATTTTTAATGTGATTCTTGTCTTTAAATTGTTCCGTATTAAATTCAGTATGAGCAAAAGCGTCAAATTTTTTAATAACTCTATCTACCCCACCAAATGATGAAAAATGCCATCCAGAGTTTGCAATCATAGAAAATCCTTTTATATTTGTTCTAAAAAATTGAGGAGAATATTTTTTAAATACTTTATTTAAAACTGCAACTGTTCCTAGCCATTTTTCCTTTATTAAATAATTACAATTTAACCTAAATAATTTCTGATCAAAAACTAAAGGTTGAATAAATTGAAAATCACACCCTTTAATAAATTTTATCGATTCTCTTGAAGGTATTTCATCTAAGTCACTTATTAATATTATAGAATTTTCATCAAATTCATTTGTTTTATCAGTTATAGAATTTCTTTGAAAATTTTCAATTTTCCAAGACAACATACCGTTTCTTTCTCCTCCCCAACCTATTTCTTTATCTACCTCGGCTAAATTAATTTCTTTTTTATAATAAATTATTTTTTCATTAAATTTTGAAAATTTATCCTTAAGTAATTTTTCCAAATTCCAACCCTTTTTTTTTCCTTGATGCGTGATGTTTGCTTCAACTATTAAAAATTTATCAACTAAATCACCCAAATAATTTAGTCTTAATTCAAGCAATTCTTCCTCATTAAAATACGAAAAAGCATCTATAATCATTTTATTTTCCAGGGTAATTTTTCTGAATATTTTAATTTCATTAATTCATTTCCCTTTTCAAAAAAATCTATTTTCACAGAATGCTCACCACTGCCAACTCTATAATTAACACTATATTTAAATGTAGTTTCAAATTTTTTATATTTTTCCATAAGAAATTTACATATTGTTCTATCAGCATCTGGATGTCCTTTCCCAAATTTTCTATACCAAATTGGTGCTATATGGATAGCCAATTTTTTTTTTAACATATAACAATTTACATCTATTAAGTAATCTTCTGGATGAACATAAGAACACCATCTACCTAAACTTTCACAATCATCATTGCAAAGTAAATTACCATTTTTATCAACAATTTTTCTAAGTGAATAAGACCAATCTAGATCTTTATTTATAATATTTTTAATATTAGATTCTATGTGATCTGCATCGAAAAAATCATTATCATTAAGGTAACAAATAAATTCTCCTTTTGCTACGAAAGCACCTAAACCGTAAATTCTATGACAGAAGTAACCTTCAAGTCCTGTGGGATAAGGTAATACTAAAATTGAAATTTTTTCTTTATTAAATTCATTAATTATTTTATAAGAGTTTTCTTCTCTTTCACCTTCACCGTCTACTACTATTAAATGTTGAATATTTTGATATGTTTGATTTTGAACACTCTCAATAGTTTTTTTTAAGGTTTTGGCGCCAGTTGTCGCTGTTATTATTGTTATCAAAGGATCTTTAATATCCTGTTTTTCAATTATGTGAGGTTCAAGATAATCCATAAATTATATTGGAGCGGGCAATGGGACTTGAACCCACGACCTTCTCGTTGGCAACGAGACGCTCTACCACTGAGCTATGCCCGCTTGTTCTATTATTATTGAAAGTATTAGCTTTTTGAAAATTAAGCAATAGGCAAAGAGCATTGGGAATGAGAAGATTCGAAAAAATATTTAAAGAAGATTTAGAATATTTTAATTATAATAATAAATAAAAAAAATATGAATTTACCAAATAAAATTCCAGTTTTTCCTCTTAATAATTTCATAATTTTTCCTAATACAAGTGTACCTTTAAATATTTTTGAACCAAGATACATAGAAATGGTAAATGATGTAATGAAAGGAAATAGAATAATTGGGATGATACAGCCAAAAAATAAAGATGAAATTCATTCTTTATATAACATTGGCTGTGCCGGTAAGATTTCAAGTTTTCAAGAAACTGAAGATGGAAGATATTTAATTGTTATAAAAGGAATTAGTAGGTTTAAAATTGAAAAAGAACTAGTAACAGCAAAACTATATAGAGAATTTAATATAAATTTTAATGATTATTCAAAAGACTTAACTGAGGAAAAAAAATCAATTAATTTCTCAGATCTTAAAATTATTTTTAAAAATTTTAAGTATTTATTAGATAAAATGGGCTACTTAATTGATTGGAAAGAACTTGAGAAAGAAAGTTTGGAACGAACAATAAATGAACTATCAATGGCAGCACCTTTTTCTTCTGAGGAAAAACAAATATTATTAGAATCAAAAAATATTACTGATAGAAAAGAAAAATTACAGAATATTTTGAAAACATATGTTTTAGATAATTTTAGCAATACTACAATTCAGTAAAAATAAAAACCTTTATCAGCAAACTTAGTAGCATAATTCTTAAAAAAATTATTATTTAAAAAGTTGTTTAAAATTTTTGTGGATAAATTTTTTTCAGTATCATATTTAAAAAATTCATGAATAAAGTCAATTCCATTTGAAAAAATGTAATTGAGATGTTTGGTTTTTTTTTCAAAATCTTGAAGTAATGAATGATCTAAAGGTAAACCTAATTTTATTTTATTATCAACTATTTCTAAAAGTATTTTAATATCTCTCAATGTCATATTAAATCCTTGTCCTGCTAATGGATGTATTGAATGAAGATTGTCTCCAAAATTTAATATATTTTTATAAAAATAATTTCTATTTAAAGTTAACTTTAATTTAAATTCCTCAAATTTAGAAAAAGATTTAATTTTATATTTTTTATTATATTTTAAAATTAAGGATTTAATTTTTTTTTCACTAATATTTTTATAATCATATATTGAATAAACAATTGATGTTTCTTTATTTGAGATTGGAAGAAAAGCCAAAGGTCCACAATTAGTAAAGATTTGTATAGCTTCATGATTTATACATTTTTGATGATTAATAATTCCTGTTTTTGCTACACTCTTATAATCTTTAGATATTTTGTTATAAAAAAAATTTTCTTCAATTATATTATTTTTTTCAGAATTTATAATTAGATCAAATTGATTTTCTTTTAAAATTTTTTTATAAAATAATTTATTATTAATTTTTATTTTTTTAAAATTTTTTTTATATTTAAGACTTGTTTCAAGTTTTCGATATAATTTATAATTTTGTATAATATAAAACAATTGTTTATTATCTTGGCCAAAATCTAACAGTTCTTTTCTATGATTTTTTTCGTTATAAATTTTAATCTTGTTAATTGGCCAGATTAATTTATCAATTTTAAGTATTTTTTTCTGAATAAAATTGTAATTATAACTAGAAATTCCTAATGTTCTGTGACTCTTTAAATTACTTTTATTTGAATAGTATAGAATTACATTAATATTTTTTTCGGTTAGGCTTTTAGCCAAAGCCAAATTAGTTAAACCATCACCAATTAAACATATTTTCATAATTAAATTTTAATTTTAACAATAAATATTAAATGATACAAAGTTACAAATTAGATTCATAATAAAATGAATATAAACGAAATATTTAATAAAACATTTGATTTTCTTATAAAAAGAATAGCAGAATTAATTGGTATTTTATTGGTTTTAGTATCAATTTTTTTAATTGTATCATTGCTTAGCTATTCACCGGATGATCCAAATTTTATATTCTCTAAAGATGCAGAAATAAAAAATATTTTTGGTTTTCAGGGTAGTTTTATTTCAGATATTTTTTATCAAGCAATTGGGATTACATCTTTATTTGTAACTGTAACTATTTTTTTTACTGGTTTAAATCTTTTTAGATCAAAAAAATTTATAATTATTGTAGAAAATATATTCTATGCAGTTATATATACTATTCTAATTTCACTTTTTTTTTCCACATATCATTCTAATTCTTTTACACTTACAATTAATGGAAATGGGGGTTTTGTTGGAAAATTTTTACAGGATAGTATTATCTCTAATTTAATAGAATTAAATAAAGAAATTTTTTACTACATATTAATTTTAATTTCTTTTATAATTTTTTTAATCAGTATAAATTTTAAAATAAGTAATTTCATAGATTTTTTAAAAAAAATATTTACAATTTTAAGTAAACAAAAAAATAATAACAGCATTTCAAATAATGATAGTTTGGATAATCAAGAAATTGATTATGATGATAATAAAGCTTTAATTCAAGAAGACTTACCATTTTCTAGTGGTCTTTCGACTTCAACAAAAATTGAAAAAAAATTTAGTTTACCATCAATTAATTTTTTAAAGTTTCCAACAAAAAAAGAAAGGGTAAGTATATCTGAGGAAAAAATTGATGAAGGTGTTTTAGAAAAAATTTTATTAGATTTTGGTGTAGAAGGTAAAATTAAAAAAATTAATAGAGGTCCTGTTGTTACACTTAATGAATTTGAGCCAGCTGCAGGTGTAAAAGTTTCTAAAATAATTAATTTATCAGATGATATTGCTAGAAACACAAGTTCTGAATCAGCTAGAATTTCTACAATACCTGGGAGTAACACCATTGGTATTGAGATACCAAATTTATCAAGAGAAAATGTTTATTTAAGTGAAATTATTTCTAGTAAAAATTTCTTAAATAAAGATATTAAACTCCCTATAGCTCTAGGTAAAAATATTTCTGGCGTTCCTATAATTAGTGACTTAACATCAATGCCACATTTATTAATTGCCGGAACAACAGGGTCAGGAAAATCAGTTTGTATAAATACGATTATACTTTCATTATTATACAAACACTCGCCAGATAAGTGTAAATTTATTTTGATCGATCCAAAAATGTTAGAACTATCCACTTATGAGGGCATACCTCATTTATTGTGTCCAGTTATAACTGAAGCAAAAAGAGCTGCTTCAGTATTAGGTTGGGTAGTTAAAGAGATGGAAAATAGATATAGACTAATGACAAAAGTGGGTGTTAGAAATATTGATGGATATAACTCAAAACATAAACACTCAATGCCATACATAGTTGTTATTGTAGACGAAATGTCAGATTTAATGCTTGTCGCTGGTAAAGAGATAGAGGGCTATATTCAAAAACTTTCACAAATGGCTAGAGCTGCTGGAATTCATATTATAATGGCAACTCAAAGACCAAGTGTAGATGTAATTACAGGTACAATTAAAGCAAACTTTCCTACAAGAATTTCATTTCAGGTAACATCAAAAATAGATAGTAGAACAATTTTAGGAGAGCAAGGTGCAGAGCAGTTACTTGGTAAAGGTGATATGTTATTTATGTCTTCGGCAAACAAGATGATTAGAATTCATGCACCGTACGTTTCTGAGTCAGAAATAGAAAAAATAAATAATTATTTAAGATCACAAGGTGAACCAGAATATGTAGATGAAATTTTAAGTTTTGCAGATGAAATAGAAACAAAATCAAATTCAGGCGAAGAAACAAATAAAGATGAATTATACCATAAAGCGCTTGAAATTGTAAAGATTGAAGGAAAAGCATCAACATCATTTTTACAAAGAAAACTTCAAATAGGCTATAACAGAGCGGCAAGAATTATTGATATGATGGAAGCTAATGGAGAAGTAAGTAAAGCAAATCATGTAGGAAAAAGAGAAGTTCTGAAGTGAAATTTTTTTTTTTATTTTTTATTTTAATATTTAACATTTCATTTGCTGCTCAAGCTTCAATAAAAAAAGAAATTATAAATAATTTTAAAAAAATTAAAAACATAAGTTTCAACTTTAAACAAACAATCGGTGAAAAAACCGAAATAGGAAATTGTATAATTGAATATCCAAAAAAAATTTATTGTAAATATGATAATTTTAAAAAAAAAATTATTGTTTCAAATGGCAAATCTTTAGTAATAAAAAATAGAGCAATTAATCAATATTTTAGATATCCTCTAAATAAAACTCCTCTAAATATTTTATTGAATAAAGATTATATAATTAAAGAAATGGAAAAAATTGATGGAAAGGTAGTAAATGAAAAATATTACAATTTTTTACTAAAACAATCTGAAAATGAAATTAACATATTTTTTGATATAAACTCTTATGATCTAATAGGATGGCAGACGGAAGATATTTATCAAAATTTAGTTGTAACATATATTTATAATATTGAAAAAAATAATGTTATTAAAAAAAAATATTTTCAACTTCCTCCTCTAAATTAACTTATGTTAATTTTTATATTTTCAGATTTGAAAATTTTCATTCCTCTTGACAAATAATTTTTAAGTGCATGTTTATGGTCTAAAGAGCACGTATGAACCCAAATTCTATTAGCATTTAAATTAAAAGCATTTTTAATTGCCTCACTTAGCAAATAACCTCCAAATTTTTTACCTATATATTCTTCAAATATTCCAAAATAAGCTATTTCATAATCTAATTTTACTTCATCAATTATCTGTTCATAATATCCTATAAGATTATTTTGTTCTTTAAGAACATAAGTACTTACGTTTTTATCATTAAGGTAATCTATCCATTTATCATCGCTCCAAGTTAGTCTATCTATCCAGTTAAATTTTTTACCAATTTGTTTATAAAAAAATTTATTTAATTGAAGATCTGGTTTGTTAATTAATTCCAAGTTGAGATTTTTTGAAGGTTTGGGTAATTCAGAAAGATCTTTTATTGATTTGATTTCTAAATAATGTCTCTTTATCGTTTTCACTCAACCATCTTACCAACTTTTTCTCCACCAAATAAGTGAAAATGTAAATGTGGAACTTCTTGACCTCCATCATCACTTATATTTGCTAAAGCTCTATAACCTTTTCCACTGATGGAAGAGATTCCTAATTTTTTAGCTACTGTTGTAATGCCTTTTAAAAAGCCAACAATTTCTTCTGATGTTGCTTTAGAATTAAAATCATCTAGGTCAACATATTTACCTTTTGGTATAACTAAAGCATGAATTTTTTTTTTTGGATCTATATCATAAAAAGACAGAACAAATTCGTCTTCATATATTTTTTCACATGGAATTTCACCTCTTAATATTTTCGCAAATACATTATTATTATCGTAACTCATTTTTTCCTTTTTTCTAATTCCATCATTACTTCCTCTATTTTAACTCCATTTGACTCTAAATATACTAATAAATGATAAAATACATCAGCTGCTTCATGAATTTTATTAGTATTACTTTCAACAGACTCGATCAGTTCTTGAATTTCTTCCTTAACTTTTTCAGTACTTAAATTTTTATCATTTAATAATTTATTAGTATATGAGTCATTAATTGGACTTTTTTTTCTTTCGCGTACTAATGTAACTAATTCTTCTAAAACCTTTAACATCTTTAAATCCTAACAGGAATTCCTTTTGATTCCAAATACTGCTTGGCTTCTAATATAGAATAATTTCCATAGTGAAAAATTGATGCTGCTAATACGGCACTTGCATTACCAAGCTTTATTCCTTCAACCAAGTGATCAAGATTTCCAACTCCACCGGAAGCGATTAAAGGTATATTAACGTTAGATGATATTTTTTTAATTAAATCAATATCATAACCTATTTGGGTACCATCTCTATCCATTGAAGTTACTAACAACTCACCTGCCCCGCAATCTTGCATTTTTTTTGCAAATTCTATTACTTCGATTTCTGTATTGTTTCTTCCACCGTGGGTAAAGACTTCCCATTTGTCTCCATTTTTTTTTGCATCTATTGCAACAACAATACATTGAGATCCAAACTTTTTTGAACTTTCGATGACTACTTTTGGATCTTTTACAGCTGCTGTATTAATTGAAACTTTATCAGCCCCACAATTAAGTAACTTGGTAATATCATCAACACTTCTAACTCCACCTCCAACAGTTAAAGGTACAAAACATTTTTTTGATGTTTTTTCAACAACTTCGTAAATAGTGTTTCTATTTTCATTAGAAGCTGTTATATCTAAAAAGCAAATTTCATCTGCTCCACCATCACTATAAATTTGAGCTTGCTCTACGGGATCTCCAGCATCTTTTAAATCTACAAAGTTAATACCTTTTACCACTCTACCATTTTTAACATCTAAACAAGGTATTATTCTATTTTTAAGCATCTTCTTTTACCAATTCTCTTAGATCAACATCGCCATCATATATGGCTTTACCAACAATTATACCCTCGACATTTTTTATATCCTTGGCTTTTTTAATATCTTCAATTGATGAAACACCTCCGGAAATTATTACTGGACAATTTGAAGTATTAGCAACCTTTAAAGTTTCTTTAAAGTTTGGACTCTCTTTTGTGCCATCTCGATTAATATCGGTAAAAATTAACCTACTAACACCATAATCATTAACTTCTTTTAAAAATTCTAATGTTGGTTTATTTGAACTTTCTTTCCATGCTGATACTGATAAATATCCGTCTTTAGAGTCTAGCCCTAAAGCAATTTTATCTGGAAATTTCTGACATGCTTCTTTTAAAAAAATTTTATTTTTTATTGCTGCACTTCCTAAAATTATTTTTTCAACACCAATATCAGTATATTTTTTAATACTTTCAAAATTTCTTATTCCACCACCAATCTCGATTTTAAAATCAAATTTACTAACTATTTCTTGAATGATACTCAAATTAACTGTTTCTCCTGTTAAAGCTCCATCTAAATCAACTATGTGTAAATTTTTAAAGCCATGATCTTTATATTTACCAGCTTGTTCGACTGGGGATATTTCATATTCAGTTTTGTTATCAAAGTCTCCTTTAACTAACCTCACGCACTTTTTGTCTTTAATATCTATAGCAGGAAATATTTTCATTTTTTTTCATTTTTTTTGATAAAGTTTTATAAATACCATCTAGCCTTATCACTATAGCTAATAAAATACTAAAAATTCCCAATAATAACCAAGTAACAAAATCCATCTTACAATTTAATAAAATTATCAATTATTTTAAGACCAATTTTATCACTTTTTTCTGGGTGAAATTGAGTCCCAAAAATATTTTCTTTTTCAACAGAGCATACAATATTTGATGAATAATCTGTTATAGCTGAAATTACATTTTTATCATTTGGAATAAATTCGTAACTATGGACAAAATACATATGTGAATTATTTCCTATATCTTTAAAAATCTTACTATCCTTAATAATCTTTATTTGGTTCCAGCCAACATGAGGAAGTTTGTATTTTCCGTTTTGATTATCTATTTTTGATACTTTGCCTGATATCCAGCTTAAACCTTTTGTTTCAGTTTCTTCATAACCTATATCTGCAAACATTTGTAATCCAACACAAATTCCAAGCAGAGGCTTTTTTTTGTTTATTGTAAATTCATTTAATGTATCAACTAAACCATTGATTTTATTTAGTGCATCAACACAACTTTTAAAAGATCCCTGACCAGGTAAAACAATTTTGTCCGAAGATCTAATAGAATTTAAATTTGAAGTAACTTCAATATTTACTTTGT
>CETH01058522.1_pt1 | contig 10768 bp, 11 predicted proteins | sample 361461 | NCBI WGS metagenome assembly CETH01 (sample SAMEA2622695, study PRJEB7988) | marine metagenome | isolation source: saline water (ENVO:00002010), including
GGTTTAATCCAAAAAATCCTAATTGGATTAATAGAGACAGATTTATTTTATCTGCAGGGCATGGGTCCATGCTTTTGTACTCGTTGCTTTATCTTACAGGTTATAAAAAAATAAGCATTGATGACATCAAAAATTTTAGACAATTAAATTCTATTTGTGCCGGACACCCAGAGTACGAGAAAGGCTCGGGTATTGAAACTACTACTGGACCTTTGGGTCAAGGCCTTGGAAATTCAGTGGGTATGGCTATTGCTCAGGAAATATTTCAAAAAAAATTTGGTTCAGACGTAATTAATAATAAAACTTATGTAATGGCTAGTGACGGTGATTTAATGGAAGGAATTAGTCATGAAGCAATGAGTATGGCCGGTCATCTAAATTTAAAAAATTTGATTGTTTTTTTTGATAATAATAAAATTTCAATAGATGGCTCAACATCTTTGAGTGTTTCTGATAATTATAAAAAAAGATTTGAGGGTTATGGTTGGTCCTTTCAAGAAATAAACGGTCATAATTTCAAACAGATTTTTAATGCAATTAAAAAAGCTAATAAATCAAAAAAACCATCAATAATTTCTTGCAAAACTATCATAGGATACGGTTCGCCAAATAAGTCTGGAAAAGCGTCATCTCATGGTGCCCCCTTAGGGGATGATGAAATAAAACTGGTAAGAAAGAAACTTGGATGGAGACATAATCCTTTTGAAATTCCTGAAAAAATAATGAATTCTTGGAGAGAAATAGGTAAAAAAGGAGAAGAAGACGAAAACAATTGGAACAATATTTTAAATAAAAAAGATAATAAAATTAAAGAAGAACTTGAAAGATTAAATAAAGGGGAGCTTCCAATAAGTCTTGACAAAATATTAGGAGATGAAAAATTAAAATTTTTTCAAACAAAACCAAAAATGGCAACCAGACAATGCTCCTCTTCTGTTATAAGCGCTATTTCAAATATTTTACCAGAATTAATTGGTGGATCAGCGGATCTAAGCGGATCAAATAATACCAAAACTGAAAATTCAAAGATAATTAATGCAAAAAATTTTTCGGGAAATTATATTCATTACGGTGTTAGAGAGCATGCAATGGGTGCAGCTATGAATGGTATAGCTTTATACGGTGGATTAATTCCTTTTGGTGGAACTTTTCTTATTTTTTCTGATTATTTAAGACCTTCACTAAGATTATCAGCTTTAATGAAATTAAGGGTTATATTTATTTTTTCACATGACTCTATTGGTCTTGGTGAAGATGGCCCAACCCATCAGCCTGTAGAGCATTTAGAAAGTCTAAGAGCAATACCAAATTTAAATGTTTTTAGGCCTGCTGACATTAATGAAACTCTCGAATGCTGGGAGATTGCTTTAAAAAGCAAAAACAATCCGAGCGCAATAGCATTGTCTAGACAAAAACTTCCTTATGTTAGCAAACATAATTCTGGAGAAAATAAGTGTTTTAAAGGCGGATATATTTTAAAAAAAACTTCAGAGAACAAAAATGATGGTGTTACATTAATAGCTTCTGGATCTGAAGTTGAAATTGCATTGGAGGCTCAGGAAAAACTCAAATCTAAAAATATTGACTCTAGAGTTGTGTCTATTCCTTGTCTCGATCTTTTTCGAAATCAATCCCAATCTTATCAAGACGAAGTTATTGGAGAAAATTTAATAAAAATTTCAATTGAGGCCTCTAGCCAATCTGGTTGGAAAAGCACTGTTGGCCAAAGTGGAACAACCCTAGGGCTAACTACATTTGGGAAAAGCGCTCCATACAAAGACATTTATAAACTTTTTAATTTAACAAGTGATGAGATTGTTAAAATAGTTGAAAGAGGCATAAAATAATTGGAGTCTGGTTTAAAAATTTTTTCTAACGATATTCCTACCAATGGCAAACGTGTTATTGTTAGGTTAGATCTAAATGTGCCAATTAAAAATTCGAAGATTGAAGATATTACTAGGATCAAAATTATTGAGCCTTTTATTAATAAATTAATAGAAAATAAAGCTAAAATTATTTTGATAACACACCTTGGAAGACCAAAGGGAAAGATAATTCAAGAATTATCGCTACAGCCAATATTTGATTATTTGGAAAAAAAATTAGATACAAAGATATATTTTTATAGAGGCAAAATTGATTCTAAAGCAGTAGAAGCTTCAAATAGATTAAAATCTGGAGAAGTCTTATTGATAGAAAATATTCGTTTTTTTAAAGAAGAAGAAAGTGATGAAGAAAATTTTGCAAAGAATCTTGGAAAACTTGGAGATATTTTTATAAACGAAGCTTTTTCATGCTCACACAGAAAACAAGCTTCAATACACAAAATAACAAAATTCATTGATAGCTATGGAGGTCCCATTTTAGAAAAAGAGATTCAATCAATTAATTTAATAATAAAAAATAAAAAAAGACCAGTTACTTGTATTATTGGTGGTTCAAAAGTTTCGACTAAAATAAATACTTTATCAAGTCTATTAGAAAAAATAGACAATCTTGTAATTGTAGGAGCTATGGCAAATAACTTTCTCAAATTTAAAGGCGTAAATATTGGTGTATCCCTTGCCGAAAAAGGGTCTGAAAATTCAATCAAAAATATACACGCGTTGGCTGAAAAAAATAAATGTAATATTATTATTCCAATAGACTGTATCACTGCTTCTAATACTAATGCAGATCCAATCTATAAGTCTTTGAAAGATTTAAGTTCAAAAGATATGATCTTAGACATTGGAAAAAATACAATTAATTTAATTAGTAAAACTATTGATGAATCTAATACTGTATTTTGGAATGGTCCTGCTGGGTATTACGAAAATAAAAATTTTTCAACTGGCACTTTATCTATTGGAAAAAAAATTGCTGAAAATACAAAATCAAAGTCTTTAATATCAATCGTCGGTGGTGGAGATACTATTGCAGCAATCAAAAATACTGCTTTAAAAAGTGTTTTTACACATTTATCAACAGCGGGCGGTGCTTTCTTGGAATCTCTTGAAGGTAAGGAACTGCCTGGTATAAAAGTGTTAAAAAAGAAATAAATTTTATGAGTATAGAAGAAATCGCAAAGCAAATGGTTGCTAAAGGTAAGGGAATACTTGCTGCTGATGAAAGCACAGGCACAATGGAAAAGAGATTAAAGAGTGTTAATGTTGAATGCACTGAAAAAAATAGACTTCATTTTAGGGAAACTTTATTTACATCTAATTCCATGAAAACCTCGATTAGTGGAGTAATATTGTTTGATGAAACGTTAAGACAGACTTCAAAGAGTGGGGTACCTATTCCAGAATTAATTAAGAAAAGTGGATCTATACCAGGCATAAAAGTCGATAAAGGTGCAAAACTTTTATCTGGATCAGATAAAGAAAAAGTTACAGAAGGTTTGGATGGTTTGAGAGAAAGAATGGAAGAATATTATAAATTAGGGGCCAGATTTGCAAAATGGCGTGCGGTGTACTCTATTTCTACAAAACATCCAAGTGAGCAATGTATAAAATCAAACGCTCACGCTCTTGCAAGATATGCAGCGCTAGTACAAGAAGCTAAAATGGTTCCAATTATAGAGCCAGAGGTTTTAATGGACGGAGATCATACTATTGATCAGTGCTACGATGTTACTAGCAAGGTTTTAAAAGAGTGTTATAGAGAACTTGCAATTCATAATATAAATTTAAAGGGAACAGTTCTTAAACCGAATATGATACTTCCTGGAGCAAGTTGTAAAAAAAAAGCATCAACAGAAGAAATAGCTAAAAAAACTTTAGAATGTCTCAAAAATAATATGCCTAAAGAAGTTCCTGGTGTTGCTTTTCTTTCGGGGGGACAAAGCGAAGTAGAAGCAACAAAAAACTTAAATGCCATTAACAAAATAAATGATACATCTTTTCATTTTACGTTCTCTTATGGTAGAGCCTTACAACAATCGGCTTTGAAAACTTGGGCAAAATCAATGGAAGATACAAACAAAGTTCAAAAAGTTTTTGATCATAGGGCTAAAATGAATGGCGCCTCTACTGAGGCAAAATGGAATGAAAAGCTTGAGCAAAGTTCTGCGGCTTAAAATTGAGAAAATTTATATACCTAATATCTCCAAATAAAATCAATCTAAATTTCTATAAAGACTTGAAAGAAGTGCTCGCTTCGAAAAAAGTAAAATATTTTCAATTAAGACTTAAAAATAATTCATATTCTCAACTTTTAAAGATTGGAAAAAAAATTAGACCTATTACAAAAAAGTATAAAGTTAAATTAATAATCAATGATTTCCCTCAAATTGCAAAGAAAATTAATGCAGACGGATGTCATTTAGGCCAAACTGATGTATCAATAAAAAATGCAAGAAAGCTATTAAAGACAAATAAAATTATAGGGATTACTTGCCACGGTTCGAAAAAATTAATTTTAAACTCTTTAAAAGAAAAACCTAATTATATAGCGGTAGGATCATTTTTTAAATCCAAATTAAAACCTCATGCTAGAAAAGCTGAAAAAAATTTAATCAAATGGTGTATACGGATAACGGATTTACCAATTGTTGCCATTGGTGGAATTAATAATAAAAATTACAAAACTTTAATTAAATTTGGAGTAAAATATCTTGCAATATCCAGTTTTATTTGGAATAACCCTCGCTTTAACCCAAAAGATGCTATTAAAAAATTTGAACTGAAATGAAAATACAAGGAAACGAAATTAAACCTGGAATGATAATTGAACTCAATAATGATTATTGGATGGTGCTTAAAACACAGCATGTAAAACCAGGAAAAGGTGGAGCATTTAATCAAGTTGAGTTAAAAAGTTTGGTGAAAGGAACAAAATTAAACCAAAGGTTTAGGTCCAGTGAAAATGTGGAAAGGTCACAATTAGATGAAAAAAAATTTAATTTTCTTTATAGCGATGGGGATAAATGTTTTTTTATGGAACCCAAAACTTTCGAACAAATTTCTTTAGACTCAAACTTGTTAGGAGAAAAATCAAAATTGCTTACTGAAAATCTAGAAGTATCAATTTCTTTTCTAGAGGAAAAACCTTTATCAGTAGATTTGCCTAATAATATAGAATGTGAAATTGAAAGCACTGAAGGTGTAGTGAAAGGACAAACTGCAGCTTCTTCGTATAAACCCGCTAAGTTGAAAAATGGTATAAGCATAATGGTCCCGCCCTTTATCGAGGAAGACGATAAAATTATTTTAGATACTAGAACTTTGGAGTACGTGAAGAAGATTAACTAATGAAAATTAAATCTCCACAATTTAATTTGATGTACAAAGCTTGCATGAAGGCCTCAAAAGTTATTATTAGAGATTTTGGAGAAATTGAAAAACTTCAGATTTCTGAAAAAGGACCAGGTGATTTTGTTACAGCTTCTGATAAACGGGTAGAAAAAATAATTATTGATGAATTAGAGAAAACAGAATACTCATTTTTAACGGAAGAAAGTGGTTCTATTGATGGAAAGATTAAAGATAAAAGGTGGATAATTGATCCAATAGATGGAACTTTTAACTTTCTAAATGGCTTACCTCACTTTGCCATATCATTAGCTTATGAAGAAAAATCAGAAATTATCTCTGGAATAATTTTTGATCCAATTAAAAATGAAATGTATTTTGCAGAAAAAGGCAATGGTGCTTATTTAAATAATATCAGAATAAGAGTTTCAAATAAGTCAGATTTTAAAAATTCTTGTTTAGTTACAGGAGGGCCAAAATTTACTAGTGAAAATAAAGAGTTCATTTTAGACGAGTATAAAAAAATATCTTTAGTGGTTCGTGGACATATTAGAAAATCAGGTAGTGCGGCATTAGATTTGGCTTATGTTGCTTCAGGAAGATATGATGCTTACTGGCAACGTGAACTTAATTATTGGGATATAGCTGCTGGTATTATCATATTAAAGGAGTCCGGTGGATATATAGAAAGTTTAAATGGTAAAAATTTTAATGAAAAAAAGATCGACTTAGTTGCCTCTAATTCAGTAATTCATAAGGAATTACGTAATTTTCTATAAAAAATTATTGAGCAATTTTAAATATTGATATATTAATTTCCCAATGAAGAAAAAAATTCATCCAAATTACCATAAAATAAAAGTTGTTATGACTGATGGTTCCAGTTTTGAAACAAGGTCTACATGGGGCAAAGAGGGGGATACGCTTAAACTCGACATAGACCCTATATCTCACTCAGCATGGACTGGTGGAAGTCAAAAGATTTTAGATAAAGGTAGAGTTAGTAAATATAACAAAAAATTTAGTAATTTAAGAAAAGCTAAGAATTAAAATATGCCTGATGCTCCTTTCATGCCAAAAGCTACAGCTGTTTGGCTTGTTGAAAATACCACTTTAAGTTTTAAACAAATAGCAAATTTTTGTAATTTGCACGAACTTGAAATTAAAGGTATTGCGGATGGTGACGTTGCCAAAGGTATTAAAGCCTACAATCCAATTCTTGCCGGACAACTAACCCGTGAAGAAGTAGACTTGTGTTCAAAAGATCATGACAGAATTCTTACACTTAACAAAAAAAAGGAAGATGTAGTAGTTGTAGAGGGAAGAAAAAAAGCAAGATACACACCAATATCAAAAAGAAAAGATAGGCCAGACTCAGTTTTGTGGCTTTTAAAAAATTTTTCACAGTTGTCGGATGGACAAATTGCAAAATTAGTGGGAAGCACGAAAGGTACTGTTTCATTAATTAGAAATAGAACATTCTGGAATTTTTCAAACTTAACAGCAAAAGACCCCGTCATATTAGGTCTGTGTACTCAAATAAATTTTGAAAAAGCTGTTCAAAAAGCTAATAGAAGAAAAGAACGGGAAAAGAAATTAAAAGAAAAAGAGCAAAAATTAAAAGAAAAAAAAGAGGCAGAGATTACTAATGAAAACCAATAAAGAACCTACAGTTGGAATAATAATGGGAAGCAAATCTGATTGGAAGGGTGTTATGGAACACTGTAGTGAGATGTTAAAAGAATTCGGTATTAATCATGATGCTAGAGTAATATCTGCACACAGAACGCCAAAAAGATTAGAAAGATTTATTTCTGAGGCTGAAAAAAAAGATTACGAAATAATTATTGCTGCAGCTGGAGGAGCGGCACATCTCGCAGGTGTTACAGCTGCCTTAACAACTATACCTGTTCTAGGTGTGCCTATGCCGAGTGTAACAAACGGCGTAGATAGCCTTTATTCTACCGTGCAAATGCCTGCTGGTGTTCCTGTTGCAACTTTGGCAATTGGAAAGGCGGGCGCTAAAAATTCAGCACTATTTGCTATTGCAATCTTAAGTCAGAAATATCCAAAAATTAAACAAAAACTAAAAAAATATAGATCAGAATTCGAAAGTACAATTCCAAAAAGACCTTATTAAATCATATATAGACAATATCAGCGCATCGTGATACCTACACTCTGAAATTATGGAGGATTTATCAAAATAGACGTTAAAGATAATAATGTAGAACAAGCAATAAGAGTTCTTAAAAGAAAACTTCAAAAAGAGGGTTTTTTCAGAATTATGAAGATGAAAAGTAATTATGAAAAACCATCTGAAAAGAAGAAAAGAATTAGACTTGAGAATGCTAAAAGACTTAAAAAGTTTCAACGTTTAAGAAATAAATTTTAATCAAAAAAATTATTGGAGAAAGTGTTATGCCTTTTGGAAGGGTAAAGTGGTTTGATGCAAAAAAGGGTTATGGTTTTTTAACTTTGGAAAATAGCGAAAAAGATGTTTTCTTGCATGTTACAGACTTAGAAAAATCTAAATTTAGAAAAATTAGAGAGAATCAGAAAATACAATTTGAAATAAAAGAAGAACAAGGTAAGCTAAAAGCCATAAATTTAAAGAGTACAAAAAAGGCTTAATTATTTTTACCGCGGGGTGGAGCAGTCTGGTAGCTCGTCAGGCTCATAACCTGAAGGTCGAAGGTTCAAATCCTTCCCCCGCAACCAAATAAAAACCTAAAATGTTAACAAAAGAAAATATCGACTACTTTAATTACCAAAAAATAGAGAATAAAAAATTCTGGGCAAGGCTTGGGGGCAAGCCAAATTTTAAAGGTAAAAAAGTATTAGATTTTGGTTGTGGCCATGGAGCACTATCAATAGAAATCGCGCAATCAGGTGCTGACAAAGTTTTGGGTATTGATTTAGAGGAGAGAAATATTAAATTTGCAAATGAGAACCTTGCAAAAAACTTTTCTTCACTGTCAAAAAAAATAGATTTTGAGTCTAAAGATATTTTAAAAGAAAATAATTTAAGTGATTTTGATTACATTGTATCAAAAGATACTTTTGAACATACTGTAAAATTAAATGAAGTTATAAATAAGATTTATCAAATTATTAACAACGAAGGTAAAGTATTTGTTGGTTTTGGGCCACTGTACAATTTTTATAATGGTGACCATGGTTTAACAGGTGCTAAGCTACCCTGGTTTCATTTAATTATTCCAGAGAAATTTCTTTTAAGAAGATTAAATAAAACAAGAGTTAACAAAATTAATACTATTCAAGAATTAGGTTTAAGTAAACTTTCTTATAACCAATATATTAAAATTTTTAATGACTCTAAATTTCATATTGATTTTATTAAAATTAATCTCTCAGATCACCCTGTTGCGCCTATATTTAATATTTTAAGACGAATTAAATTTCTAGAAGAGTTTTTTACTTATAACATTTACTGTATACTTAAAAAACCATAATATTAAATATGAATAAAACATATCTGGGTATTAATGTAAGCCATGGTGCAAGCGCTGCCCTTATGATAAACGGTACTATTGTAGTAGCTGTCCAAGAAGAAAGATTTAATAAAATTAAAAACTTTACTGGATACCCAAAAAAATCTATTGATTTCTGTTTAAATTATGCAAAAAAAAACAGTTTAGTTATTGATCATGCAGCATTTAGCTCCACAAAGAATATAGTTTTCCCATTTAAATTTCCAATTGAACATTTTTATAATATTGATGATTGGTTTAACTATTATGGAGATAAATTTTATACCAAAAAGTTGAGCAGTGGATCAGTTAAGCCTTATTTAAAAAATTTAAGCAAAGATAAAAGAAATAGTGCAGATCTATACCTGCCTTATAAAAATGTTAAAGAAAAGGATTATTTTAACAACTATGTACTATTTAGGAACATTCAAAAAAAGTTTTTGTTAAAACAATCTAAAGGTCTTATAAAAAAAATTAGTTTTTTAGATCACCATACTTGTCATGCTTACTACGCATATTTTTCACCTTCAATTAAAGAAAAAAACTGTGCTGTGGTTACTCTAGATAGTGAGGGTGATGGTATCAACCAAAGTCTTTGGATTTTAGACAAAAAGAAAAATCTTTTAAAAAAAATTAATGAGAGTTCTGAATGTGATTTAGCAAGAATTTATAGATTTATAACTGTTATCTTAAAAATGAAGCCAAATTTACATGAATACAAGGTAATGGGACTTGCTCCTTATGCAAAAAAAAATTTCTCAATGGAAGTTTACAAAAATGTTTTTAAAAAAATTCTAAAAGTCAAATCTTGTAAAGTAGTTCACAACAAAAGGCCCAAAAATTTATTCTCTTATCTATTAAGGAAAACTAATAAATATAGATTTGATAATATCGCAGGAGCTGTTCAAATTTTAGTTGAGAACATTTCATCTGAGCTTTTTTATCAAATCTTTAAAAAATATAAAATTAAAAATTTTGCTTTAAGCGGTGGGGTGAGTATGAACATTAAAATGAATAAAAAATTGGCTGATCTTAAATTTTTAAAAAAATTGTACGTATCACCTTGCGGAACAGATGATTCACTTTCAATTGGCGCTTGTTATTTTTTGTCAAGACAAGAAAAACCAAAATTACTTAAAAATATATATTTAGGGCAAAGTCTTACTAATAATAAAATTAACTTAAAACTTCTAAAATCAAAATTTAATTCAAGACATTTTAAGCTTCGGAGAAATGTTTCAAGTAAATATGTTGCGAAAATGTTGTCTAAAGGCTCAATTATTGCCGTTGCAAGAGGCCAAGAAGAGTTTGGTGCTCGTGCTTTAGGAAATAGAAGTATACTGGCCAATCCATCAAAAACTAATGTGGTGCAAGAAATTAATGAAATGATAAAAAATAGAGATTTTTGGATGCCTTTTGCTTTAACAATTTTATATGAGAAGCATAAAAAATTTATTAAAAATCCAAAAAATATAATGTCTGAGTTTATGACGATTGGATTTGATACTTTTCCTAAAAATTACAGTAAAGTTAAATCAGGCACTCACCCGTATGATAAATCTGTAAGGCCACAAATTTTAAAAAAAGATTACAATAAAAATTATTATTCTTTAATTTATAATTTTGAAAAAATTACTAAAATTCCTGCTTTGTTGAATACAAGTTTGAACTTACACGGATATCCAATATCATCAGATCTTAATGATGTAATTAAAACTTTTAAAAATTCAGGTCTTATACATTTGTATCTAGACGATAACTTTTTAATAAGTAAAAAGTTTTAATCAAATCAATAATTAGATTATTTTTTTTGAACTAATTCTTTATAAATATTGTTTACTCTAAATACTTCTTTTGGAATATTAAAATATCCTATATATTCAACTTCTTTAGGCGTAACATCAAAATGATAGTGTCCAGCATCTTTTAAATTATTATAAGAGTGAAAATGAGTATGTTCGCCTGATTCTCTAAGATTTAAATTACCACCAGTAGGATCTCCAGTCCAAAGAACTGAATAACATTGTAACTCTG
>CETH01443635.1_pt1 | contig 10766 bp, 12 predicted proteins | sample 361461 | NCBI WGS metagenome assembly CETH01 (sample SAMEA2622695, study PRJEB7988) | marine metagenome | isolation source: saline water (ENVO:00002010), including
TTCTTCATTAAGCGTTGCAACCATTTCACCAGATAATGCATCAGATCCTGCATTTGGTTCAGTTAAAGCATAACACCCCATCCATTCACCAGAAGATAGTTTTGGCAAATACTTCTTTTTTTGTTCTTCATTTCCATACCAAACAATAGGTAAAACTCCTATTCCTGTATGTGCTGATATTGTAACCATAATTGAAGCACATTCACAAGATGACATATAATCCAAAACAACACCAGCAGTTGTTTTGTCTAAATCCATTCCTCCATATTCCTCAGGAACATCAATTCCTAAGAACCCTAATTCACCAGCTTCTTTGAAAATTTGCAAAGATAAATCTTTATTTAAAACTTTCAGCTGATCCTTAACAGGTTTTATTCTATTTACTGCAAATTCATAAGCAGTCTGTCCAAACATTTTCTGTTCCTCAGAAAATTGTTCTCTAGAAAATAAAGAATATTTATCTAAGGGGGTAATCAAGAAGGACAAACCTCTTCCTTTAAAATTGCTAAATTCTGGTAATTCTATAAAATCAGATAAATTGAATTTATTATTTTCTCTTTCTTTTAATTCTGCTTCCATATAACCTCTTTCTATTTTTTTAATCCTTTTATAATGAATTCCATAACTTCATTTAAATATTGCTCAGCAGACAATTTAGATTCTTCAAAAATACTAAACCATATAATACCTTGTATTGATGTCATTATAGATAAAGAACCTATTTCTAAATCGATGTTTTTAAATTCATTATTTTTAATACCATGGCTTATAATACTTTTAAATAATTTTAGTAATTTAATGTATAGCTGTTTTGTTTTATTTCTAACATCATCATCATGATTAGCTAAAGACCAAAATTCCAGCTCAGCTAAAAATACCTTTTTATTATTTTTAAAGGAATTAACAATATCTTTCACAATCTGTCGTAATACATCAGAGGCGGTATTCTTATCTAAATCTTTATTAAATATATTAGGAAAACTATAGTTTTCCCAATGCTCTATTAACGATAAAAATAAATCTCTCTTACTATTATAGTGATGATATATTGCTCCCTTGCTAAGCCCTGAAAGTTCGACAATATCTTCCATTCTAGTTTCCGCATAACCTTTTTTAACAAAGACATCCAATGCAGAATCTAAGATTAAATTTTTTGAATTATTTTTAATTTTATTAATCATTTATCATACCGACCAGTCGGTATAATTTATGGTAAAAAAAAATATTTTAAAAACAATAATTAAAAATTATGATAGAATCCAGAAGAAATTCCAACGACAGCATCTTTTAAATTATATAATGTTACAGATGGAGCTATCCAGAATCCATTAGGAGAAGCAATGTTATCTTTAGGTGGAATTTTAATTTCTACTGGCACTTCTAAAATTAAACGTTTTTCTGATGTTTCATTATTATATTTATAGTTGGCAAAAAATAATTCTGGAAATGAGTTATAATTATTACCTTTAAATTCTTTAGAAAAACCAATACCATAACCTATTTGAGGATAAGAACTTTGATCTGAAGCAATACTTGGATTTAATTCATTCACACCTTCATAATTAATTAAAAAATTAATATTAAAATCATAATCTTTATACAATCCTGAATCAATATTTTCCATGTTCTTAATAATTTTAGTTAGAATGTTTTTATAAAAATATTTTAAAGATAGACTATAACTCCTATCATTAAAAAAATACCCCCCTACTTCACTTGAAAATAATGAAAACTGAAGATTTAAAATTGAATTATAACTATACAGGAAACTAACACCTGTTTTATAAAAATATTCTTTAGAATAATCTTGTGTTTGTTCATCTATAACACCTTCAGTGTCTAGCAAAAAAACAGACGATACTCCGACTAAATGTTTATCAGTCATAAATAAAGTTTGGGCAAAAAAAGAGTTGCACAAAAATAAAAAAAGAAAAATTTTAATTTTACAGGTCTTTATCAATGTTCTATAAATTATCTTTAATATTAAAAACAACATTTAAATATTAGTACTATTTTACTAAATTAATTTAAATATTTTAATACAATTAAGCGTCTTAAATGAAAAAATATATTCTTAGTATAGATTCAGGCACAACCGGTGTCACCACTCTTCTTTTAGATGAAAAATTAAAAGTTGTTCATAAAGAATATTTAGAATTAAATCAATTTTTTCCTAATCCTGGATGGGTTGAACATAATCCGAATGAATTAATAAGCAAGATATTCAAACAATTAAATAATATTGATAAAAAATATGGTTTGAAAAATATTCTATCAATTGGAATAACCAATCAAAGAGAAACAATTGTTTTATGGGATAAATTAACAGGAAAACCTGTTTACAATGCCATAGTATGGCAATGCAGACGAACAAAGGACTACTGCGAAAAATTAAAAACTAAAAAAACATCAAATGAAATTTTTAAAAAAACGGGGTTGTATATTGATAGCTATTTTTCTGCAACAAAAATTAAATGGATATTAGAGAACATACCATTAGCAAAAAAAACAAATGATAAAAACCAATTGCTATTTGGAACAATTGACACATGGATTATCTGGAATTTAACTAATAGAAAAAAGCATCTCACGGACTATACTAATGCATCTAGAACCATGCTATACAATATCAATGAAAAAAAATGGGATAGTGAATTATTGAATTTATTTAAAATACCAAAAAAAATATTACCTAAAATAAAAAATTCAATGGATAACTTCGGAGAGGCTGTAATTAAAAAATATTTTATTCCTATATCAGGAATAGCTGGTGATCAACAGTCTGCTCTGTTTGGCCAAGGGTGCTATAATAAAAATACAAGCAAGTGCACATATGGTACAGGATTATTTTATTTATTAAACACAGGAAAAATAAGACAAGATTCAAAAAGTGGACTATTAACAACATTAGCCATAGATGAAAATGGAAAACCTTGCTATGCAATAGAAGGTTCTGTATTTATAGGAGGAGCTATAATACAATGGTTAAGAGATGAACTAAAACTCATCAAAAATGCTTCAGAAACAGAAAAAATTGCAATAGACATTAAGGATTCTAATGGTGTTTATATAGTCCCAGCATTTGTTGGCCTTGGAGCCCCTTATTGGGATTCTAAATGTTCAGGATTAATAACTGGGATTACAAGAAGCACAAATAAAAAGCATATTATAAGAGCTTCATTGGAATCAATTGCATATCAAGTTAATGACCTTATACGATGCATTCAGAAAGACACTAAAACAAAAATAGCATCTTTAAATGTTGATGGAGGTGCTGCAAATAATAATTTTTTAATGCAATTCCAATCTGACATAAGCAATATCAAAATTAAAAAACCTAAAAATATAGAGACTACTGCTATTGGGGCAGGAATATTAGCAGGAATACAATCTGGATTTTGGAAAAATACAAAAGAAATATTTAATGATAATAATATTTCTAAAATATTTAAACCTAAAATGAAAAATAATGATAGGAATAAAAGAATATCAGGTTGGAATCAATCAATCAATAGGGCTATCAAACAATGAATATAAATATAAAAACATTTGATGAATGGGCATTAGATGGAAGAGATGAATCAATGGAAAAAGGTCACAAAAAATCAGTGCAGAAAATGTTTGAATACATAGAAAAAAAAACCAACATATTAAATAAACCATTCTCTTTTATGGATTTAGGATGTGGGAATGGATGGGTCGTAAGGAAAATAAAAAAAAATAAGAATTGTATCTATGCGAAAGGAGTTGATGGAGCAAAAAACATGATTGATAAAGCAAAAAAGAAAAATATAGGAGACTTCATCTTAGAAGATATTCAAAATTTAAAATTTAAAGAAAAATACGATATCATATTTAGCATGGAAACATTCTATTACTTTTCTAATCCAAAAAAAATAATAAAAAACATTAATAAAAATGCTTTGAATAATAAAGGAATTTGCATAATTGGAATAGATCATTACATAGAAAACAAATCAACTTTAAACTGGGACAAAGAATATAATTTAGATTTAAATTCTAAAACAATTTCAGAGTGGAAAGAATTATTCAAAAATTCAAAATTTAAAAATGTAAAATCATTCACAGTTAACAAAAAAGAAAACTGGAACGGAACTCTAATTATAGTAGCAGAAAAATAAGCTATTTCTTCTTATATGGTCTAGATTTATTTGTTTTATTAACAGTTCTAACACTTGTAATTCTTCCATGATTTAAATTAATATTAATAGAAGAAAGAGAATTAAACATCTCTCTATTTTGAGTTGATGCAACAATAGTAACCCCATCATAGTTACACTTTCTATATAAAATTTTACATAAAATTTTAATACTATGTAAACTTAAGTGTAATTCTAATTCATCTATAATTAGAACTTTTGGAAATGATAAAATAGCTGCTGCTAAAGTAACCCACCTAAATTGACTCGGACTCAAATCTCTCATTTTATAATCTAACATATATTTAAAATCCATCTTAGATACTAATGATTTAAAATCTTTATTTTTGGAATTAGCATTAAAATCATTCAAATAATTTCGAACAGTTTTAAAATATGGAGGAGATGAAAATTGTTTTATATATGTTATTTCAGAATTAAACTGATATTTTGAATGAGATTTTAAAAGATCTCCCTCATAAAAAATATCACCATTATATTTATTATTATTTTTTGTCAATATATCTAATAAGAGTGTTTTCCCTGAAGCCATATTTCCATTAATTAAATAACAAGTTCCTCTATGAAATTCAAAATTCTTAATATTTAAAATATTTGAATTATTTTTTTTATAAATAAGATTTTTAATTTTAAAAATTGGATTATTCATTTAATACTCCTTCTTTTACAATATCAATAAAATTATTTAAAATATTACATGCATTATCAGCTTGAAGTAATTCATTATTATCAATTTTCACGCCATTTTTTAATCTAATATCCATTAATCTTCTAGTAACATCATAGCTGAATTCAGGGTGGAATTGTACTCCATAAATACGCTCTAAATATGAAAATGATTGATTTCCTTTATCTGTATATGCGAGTTCTAATGAATCATTCGGTAATTTCAATACGACATCTTGATGACTTTCATATGCTATATCACTATCTAAGAAATCATAAAACAATTTACTCTTCACACCATTATTAGTTAATGATATATTATAAGATCCCAGTTCCCAACCTTTTGGATTTTTTTTCACTACTCCACCTAAACATTTTGCCAGCAATTGATGTCCAAAACAAATTCCTAATATGTATTTTTTTCTTGAAATTAATTCCTTAACAAACTTTTCGAGACAATGAATCCAGGCGATATCTTCATATACAGAATATTTACTTCCTGTTATTATCCATGCATCAGCAGATTCAAAATCAACTTCCTCATAATTATATACCTTAACAACAGAAAATTCTACATCTTTGTGAGAAATAATTGCAGGAATCCATTCAGAAGAATGGCCATAATCCTTAACAACTTCCTTTAATCCAGGACCACAACTAATAATACCTATTTTCATAAAATTAATCCTTAATTAATTTCAAATAAAATATTAGTCGAATAGTAATTAGTTAATACAGATTTATTTTTTTGATTCTAAATAATGTTCTGCATCTATAGCTGCCATACATCCCGTACCTGCAGCAGTTACAGCTTGCATATAATAACTATCTTGAATATCACCACATGCAAAAACACCATTTAAAGAAGTCTTTGTTGTTCCAGGTTTGGTTAAAATATATCCTTTATCATCTAAATCTATAAAATTTTCAAATAATTTTGAATTAGGGATATGACCAATTCCCAAAAATAATCCATCTACATTATGTTCTGTTTTTTGATGATTATTATCTTCTAAAACAACTCTCTTCAAGCCACCTTCATTAGGTTCTCCTATCAATTCAACAACGCTCGAATTCCATATAACATCAATTTTAGGATTTGATAAAGCTTTATCTTGCATAATTTTAGAAGCTCTGAGTGAATCTCTTCTATGAATAATAGTAACTGAAGAAGCAAATTTTGTTAAAAAAGTTGCTTCCTCCATCGCAGAGTCTCCACCTCCAACAACAAACACTTTTTTATCTTTAAAGAAAAATCCATCACATGTAGCACAAGCAGAAACACCATAACCCATCAACTCATTCTCATTTTCTATACCTAATAATCGAGCTGTAGCTCCAGTAGATATAATTACAGATTCAGATTCATACATATCATCTCCAGACCACACTTTAAAGGGGTTAGAACTAAAATCTACTTTATCAACTGTTTTACTTAAAATATCTGTCCCAAATTTCTGTGCTTGATTCTTAAATCTGTCCATTAATTCAGGGCCCATAATACCGTCAGGAAAACCTGGGTAATTTTCGACATCAGTAGTTATTGTCAGTTGACCTCCTGGTTGTAAACCTTCAAAAACAAGAGGTTCAAGATTAGCTCTAGATGCATATAAGGCTGCTGTTAAACCAGCAGGACCTGTACCAATTATAATTACTTTTCGTAACATTTATATTTACAATAATTTATCTAGTTCTGATGCAATCTCATTTTTAGGGACACTTCCCATAATTTGTTTTTGCACCTTACCATCTTTAAAAAATAATAAACAAGGGATACTTCTTATACCATATTCACTTGCAATAGTTGGATGATGATCAACATTAAGTTTACCTATAGTAGCTTTATTCAAATACTCATCTGCAATTTCATCAATTACAGGAGTTAACATCTTACATGGACCGCACCATTCAGCCCAAAAATCAACTAAAACAGGTTTTGAAGAATCAATTACATCTTCTTTAAAATTCCCATCTGAAAATTCAACTGTATTTTGTCCCATTCTAACAAACCTCCATTGTTTATTTTAAATAAAAACGTTTAATTAATTTAAAAAATTAATTTAAAAATTTTATAAATTGTTTTAGTATTTTTTTTACTGAATCAGGTTTCAGAGGAGTATTATTATTAACAATAATATTTCTTGGCATAACGATTGCACCTAAATGTTCTAACTGCAATTTCATAGATGATAAAAATTTTCCACCAGCACCGCCACTAAAAGTCCCTATTAATGCAACTTTTTCATTAAATGCATCTCTCCAATATTTAGTTGACATTGAAACCCATGCAATAAAGTTTGTAACAATAGGCGGAATTGAACCATTGTATTCTGGAGCACAGAATATAATCCCAGAAGATTCTACCATTGCAGAAGTTAATTCTTCTATAGTTTTACTATATTTTTTCTTTTCGGAGTCAAATACTTTTTCTGTGAACAATGGAAGATAGTGTTTTTCCAAATTAATAATCTGCACTTCATAATCAAAATTTTCTAAAATTATTTCTTTCATTTTTTTTGATAAGTTTAAATTATTATTTGATGTTGCCGAAACTATAACTATTTTTTTAATCATTAAAATTCCACTTGATATTAATTAAGAAATTACTTGGATTTATTATATATATGCTATCATTATAATAATAATTTTCATTCAAAATATTTTGTCTCACAAATGACAGATTAAATGTTTTAAATGCCAACCCAATTTCAGCATCAATAACATTAAAATTAAAATCTCCAAATTGAGAATCATCATAATTCAAAATATGCAACTTACTGAAATCAAAATCATACTTATTATTTAAATTTAAATATTGACCTTTAAAGCCTGCATATAGTGAAAATTTATTATCATTAATAGGCAATTTAAATCTAACTTTAAATTTAATAGAATTATTTAAAAATAAATCTGCATCATTGTAATAATATAAATTAACAAAGCCCTCAATATTTTTAAAATCAAATGCATTACTGTACATGAAATAATAATAATCTAATTCATCTGAAGTAATTTGTCCTAGATTCATTGATTGAGTTATAAAAGAATGATTAAAATATAAAGAGACTTTATTATCATTCAGATAATAAATATTTATCTCATCCTCTCCTGTTCCGTCTGGATACCAACTTAAAGAATTACCATAAAAATCATCATTAATAAATCCATACATATTACTTGAAAACAAAACAGAAACATTATCAAAATTAATCTTATAGTTTAAATGAGGTTTACTGTAATCAGGATTATGTATCAAACCAAATCGCAATTCATGTGTTTCATTGGGATTGTAAACAGCTGAAAGATATGTAATACTATAATAATAATAATTCAATTGAGTTGCATAGTTTTGTGGATAGATATTTGTATCAACATCAAAAATATTAGTTTTATAATAGTTAGATAAATGAATTCCAAATGAACCATTAATCATATAATCAAGACTAAAATCATTCCAAAATGTATTAATATCATAATTAAAACTAAGTGAATTGGGGTAGTAATTCTGATCCCAAGGATCAATCTCCTCAATAGTAAAAAGAGATAAGGAAGGACGAATATAATTTGAAATTTGCAGATTGAGTCTATTTGTTATTTTAGCTTTATTTTTATTATAACTAATATTTATTCCACTAATATAAAATTCAAATTGGCGATTATATGTATCTGCTACATCATAATAAGTAGGGATAGATTCATCGTGATACATATATGAAAAGCCAATACTTCCATATTGATATTTTTTATTTAGATGAAATAAAATATTTTTGCTTAAACTAGAACCTCCAAATGACATTGAAGTCACCTGAGCAGTTAAATCAACATTTTCTCTAAGTTTTGAATAGAGACTAACCCCTACATCATAAAATCTAAAGCTATGATCTTGAAAAATATCTAATTGGGTCGCAACATTTGTTGTATCTGATAAAATAGGATTGAATTCAGGCATTATTAAATTACCTAAGGGGAGTCCCATCGATCCATCCATTTTCAATCCTAAATAATCAATATCCGATGTTTGATTTGGATATAAATAGTTAAAATAAAATTCAGTCTTGCCATGGGGTTCTAATACATACACTACATCATTATTAGAAAATAAAAGATGAAATGAAAATAATATAAATAGAAAGTTGTTTTTAAATAGCTTAAAGATAGGACTCTATGCTGTTGTATTAACCGTCTGTTTCTCAAAAGAAGATAAAAACTTAAAAGAATAATGAAATAATAATGAGAATATTACTGTTGATAATAATGTATTTTTAAAAAATGGAACAGCCATTACATAACATGCTATAAAACCACTGAAGTCATAAGTATATCCACCCATAACCCAAACACCAAAATTTGAGACAATAAAGAAAACAATTGATGATAAAACAGAATAAACAAACACATTTTTCATATTGTTATTTTTAATAAAATAACCTGTTGCAAAAATAATCATCAATGGTAAATAAACCCAAAATTGGACTCCATGGCTACCGATAAAAATATCAGAAAGAAACATTGAACCAATAGGCAATAAAATTAAAAATCTATTTTTAATATAAAATCCACTTAATAATGCAACTGAAATAATTGGCGTAAAATTTGGAGCATGCTCAACAACACGCATAACAGCACAGATACTAATAAAAATTAAACAGATTATATAATTCATAAATACCTCAAAATAGATAACTTAATTTAATTAAAAAAATATATGTTAGCCTAATTTATAATCTATGTCATATAACATATTAATAAATTTTAATTCTAAATCATCTACCTCTGCATCACTACTTATAACATGATTATAGAATAAAAGATTATCTTTATCTTTCACCAATGAAGAAAACTTTTCATTTAATAACTTCAAACCTAACACCTGAATATTCAACAACTCTCCTTCTTGAGTTTTGGTAAAAAAAACATCATTATTATAAGAACTTACAGAGCCAATATTTTTTAAAAATATTCCAGCAATTATCTTATTACGATCCAAACTACTATATAAATTAATTAAAGCATCAAATATTGATAAAACTTTAGCTAACTGTTTTAAATAACCTCCTTTAAGATTATATGATGAATTGGTACCAGGAAAAGAACAAATAGAATCTTTATAGGAACTATAAATAGTTTTAATGATTTTTTTATGTTTTGGTGATAAAGAATTAATTGTACTTAAAATATTTGACCACAATTCATTAACTGAATCATCTATAGAATCAATAATAAGATTAGAATCATATCCATAAATATCATAGTTATCATCAGATACAGCTGATATATTTTTAATATCTATTTCCAATTGTTTACGATAACTAATAACCTCACCTTTAACTGCAATAGGTTCTTTCTCATCAAATTTATCATTATAAAAATCAACATGTTTCCATATTTTTGCTTTCATGGAACCAGTTTTATCTATAATAATTAAATCTAGATATTGATCTCCAAAACGAGTTTTTTTTAAATTTTTCTGTTCACAAAAAAAGAAGCTTTTAACTTGATCTCCCTGAGATAAATCTTTTATGAATTTATATTTCATTTTTTAATTGGTTTTACAAATAATTGATGAACATGCTTAACAATTTCATATCCTTTTTCCTCTGCAATTTTATCTTGTAAATCTTCAATTTGTTTATTATAAAATTCAATAATTTTTCCAGTTTCAATACAAATCATATGATCGTGATGAGATGATGCAATTTTATTTTCATATCGAGCGATTCCGTCATCTAAGACTAATTTTCTAGCAAAATCATACTTAACTAAAATATCCAATGTTCTATAAACAGTTGCTCTAGATGTCTTAATCTTTTTTTTACTAATTAATTGTACAATTTCTTCACAATCATAATGACCATCATTCTCAAATAAAATTTTCAAAACTGCATATCTCTGTTCTGTGAAATTTAAGTTTTCTTTTTT
>CETH01178540.1_pt1 | contig 10759 bp, 7 predicted proteins | sample 361461 | NCBI WGS metagenome assembly CETH01 (sample SAMEA2622695, study PRJEB7988) | marine metagenome | isolation source: saline water (ENVO:00002010), including
AAATGTTTTTAATATTGCTATTTTTCGTAAAATAGAGTTTATTAACTTTATGGTTCCATGTTTATCTTTATCTTTTGCAAAAATGTTATTGTATATATCTACTTCTTCTTGTGAAAACTTTTCATCATTATACAGAACACCTAATGCAGGTATTGCATTTTTATCTGCTATTTCATATTTAATTTGAGGACATTTAATTTTTAAATTAGGCGTATCTTTAAATAATGGTTTATCATCATTATTATTTAGGCTTATTTCATCTATATTTAAATCCCATACTATATGATATCTTGTTTTTAAAATGCTACATAATTTTTCTTCAAAAATTTCACTTTTTTCAAATAAACCAAAGATAGCCTCTTTTTTTTTATCTGCATTATTAATTCCATACCATCTCCATACATCATCTTGGTTATTGTAAAAAGTATTTCCTATACCAGTAATGGTATTTTCAAGAGCTTTTAATTCGTTATTAAATTTTTTAATATTTTCTACATTTTCATTAGTTGATTTATAAGTTTTATCAAAAAAACAAAAATTTTTGTTTAATTTATTAATTTTTTTAACCTGTTTTTTTAATCCGTTTATAATTTGGTTAACAATTTTATTAATTTCACTACTAGTTTGTCTATTAATACTCTTTCTTTTATCGCCGTCTGGAATATTTTGTTTTTTTTGTTTTAGATCTTCAATCAAATTTTCCAAAGTTTTTTTTTCTTCATTACCTTGAATTTGTATTGTTTGATTAATTTCGCTTATTAACTTATATAAATCTATCTCATATTTTGCAAAAAACTCATTTATTAATACTTTTATCTCTTCTTTTTGTTCATTCATATTATTATTACAATAATTTGATTTGGATTCAGAATGAGGTGTAGAAATTGATTCAGATTTAGGTTGAGATTCTAAATCAGCTTTATTATCACTTTCAACATTAAAATTAGGGTTAATTGTAGATTCATAATTAGGTTTTAATAGTTCTAAATCACAAATTGTCGATTCCAATGTATCCCAAGCATTTTTATCACTACTATCATCATTACCATTTATTACATTATTTTCTAATAAAGTAATTATATTGTTTAATATTTCTATTTCAAATAATTCTATACTTTTTTTAAAATCTGTAACATCTGATACTGGACGTTGTGTTACAAAATTTTCAATAGACTTTGTTATATTAAAATCAAATGTTTCAATTTCTTTATGTGCAATACTAAATCCAGAAGTGCAAACACTACCTGTTATATAACCTAAATCAAACAAAATTTGAAAAATTCTCAAAAACGCTCTGACCCTATCATCCTTTACATTTTCCAAATTTATTTTTTCTACATATTTACTTGGTAAATTTGTTTTATCATCACTAATATTGGAAAAACCTATTTCTTTTAATTTGTCGTCAATTATTTCTTGATGTTTTTTTGCCTTTTTAGCAGAAGCTTGAATGAACAAAACTGGCAAAATTAGATAAAAAAATACCATTCTACCCGCGTTCATAGTACCCCCAAACGCAGGGGCCGCCAGCCAAGCAGTTCCACAATGTTCAGGATCTATATTAACCAGCATCGAACCTTCATTCCCACCGATACGTATACATTGCATTGCTTGATTCATCATGATATGTGTATTAGCAAGAGAACGTTGCCTTCCACCAAAGGCAGCAATTCTTTCTGCATTATATTGCATTGCTTGCAAAGGGTTAGATCTTGCAGTTAAAAATCTGCCGTTCCTAAAAAATGGACGATCAAGTGAACTTATTCCATGTCTTGTAAAAATTTCATTCGCCACACGTTGTATGATGGGTCGCATAAACACCTGATTTCTAAAATTTCTTGGATTAGCTAAAAAATCGTTAACATCAATATTTGTTACCATATTACTCGTACCTTGCATAATTTGAGGACTCCATAAGCTACCAACAGAACTTCGAAGGGGAATAGCCACATCACCACATTGAGCCGTCGCAGATTCTATGGGAGCCCAAATACCAGTAACCACCGTCTGCACAGTAGTTGAACCTAATTGGCATTGGCCATCACCATACGAGTTGACTGGACATATACCCTCACGTTCACAAACAGGATCTCCTCTAGTTAGAGCAAACTCAGCCTGTTGGGTAATATTTGTTGCTTGTTGAGGGAATTGATCCGAACCATGGGGTAATGTCTGTAGTACTTCATCTTGTACAAGCATCATATCCAATACTATATTTAATTGAACCATTTCATCACCTGATAAACCATCAATATTGTCCAATGCTCTAGAAAATAAATCGGTTTGATTCGCATCAATGTTTAATAGAACCTCATGTCCAAATCTATTAAAATGATTTCTTACAGCATTTTCTCTAGCTGGATCATCAACTTGAGCATCACCTATATCTCCTAAGACAAATCCTTTTTCACCAGGTTGTTGATTTCCCATTTTTTTAAGTATTTCTTTAAGCCATTGTGTGTCTTTATTTTTATTATCAGAATATTGAGGTGTATTCCATGGTCTGGTCAGATCATGAGCCACATTACCCAAAATCATTATTATAATAAAAAATGGTAAAAAACCAAAACCACCACTTTGAATTTTATTTATATCATTATCTGTTAATTTATCATTTACATTAGTTGTTGATAAATAGGCAAATAATATTTCAATAATGACTTCAATAAAAGGTTTATTTGATATATTGAAAATTTCATCAGATAAAATTACATTAGGATAATATATATTTACAACCATTTGAGCATATTTTTTTTTATTGATATCAAAATTAGAGTCTGTGTATATTTCTATTACTTTCTTTTCAGAATATTTCATTTCTATATCATTTAATGAAGTTTCAAATATTTTAATACCATTATATGTTGGATCAGAAGATTTACTATTTTTCATTATTTCTTCGCATTTTTCTTTGGATAAATAGTTTTTATATAAATCATTTAATATTATTTGTATAGTCATTTCCATACTTATTTCGTCTGCATTTGTAATATCGTCATCGTCAGGCATTTCAGTTGTAGTTGTTTTAATATCTATTTCGCAAACATTATCTCTATCATTTTTAAGATTATTGATTTCTTTGAAATTAGCTTCTAACATACTTTTTTCTTCTTCACTAGCATCAGGATAATTAGATAATTTATCTGGATGATATTTTAAAGCATCTTTACGATATAATTTATTAATATCATCTTCTGTATTTTTTGGATCACAATAGCGTTCTTTAATTTGTTGTGTTGTTTCTAAAACAAAATTTTCAGGTAGTTTTCCACCTTTTCTACTTCGTTTAATAGAAAGCTTTTTCTTTGGTTTTTTATTTTTATCTTTACTATTCTTTCTTTTTCTTTTAGAATTAGCCATAATCTATATTATATAGTTAGAAAAATAACAATATAATATCCTATTATCCTATTTTTGAAAAAAATGCTAAACTAAGTCATTTATATATTGATTGTTATAGTTATTTAACAAATACATTCTATAGTCTTGTACAAAACTTCCCCATGTACTTCTTTGATGTCTTTGATTGATTTTCGTAAAATCATTATAAATAGACATAATAAATTCATCAGATAAGCAACAAATATATTGTTCAATAAAAGAAGCATAGGGAATATCTTCATCAAAAATATTAAATTTTCCCAATAAAGATGATTTTATACTATTTTTATTGTTTGTTGCTATAAATATTTTCTTATCTTCACCATACATATTTTTTAACATATTATATAATACTTCTTCATCATAAAGATGAGTCCATTCCATTAAAGATTTTTCACACATAAAATCTGGATATCGAATATGAATAGCAATAAAATCAGTTAGATCATGTTGGTTAATATAATCATTTGCTTTTTGTTTGATAAAATCTGAATAATCTAAATTAGCACATATATTTTTATATACATCGATAAAATGATTATTCATAATACATTCAGAACATCCATTGATTCCACATTCATTTATACAAAGATTATTAAAAAGATGTTTTAAAACTAATAATTTATCGTCTTTTTGTTTTAACTCATTAAAATGTTCGACCTCGTGAAATCTTCTACAATTTACTAATTCTTCGTTAAAATCATCTGCATAAACTAAATTTTTTTCATGTTTTAAAACTTTCATATAATATCCATGATTAACACTATAAGCTTTTTTAATTGGATCTAATTTTAAATCATCTAATAATTCAACATTTTTAAGATTAATTTTAAATACATCTTTAAATTTAAAAAAAGAGTCCCCCTTTTTGTCTTTAATATAATGATCACAAATATTAGGAATGATGGCTTTACGATTTAAATAATGTGCTATAATTAACGATTCTTTAATACTAACCATTTGATTACCAGGACCACTATCAGGAGGAATAACTAATAAATATTTATTGTTATCTTGATATCTATAAAAAGGATTTCGTTTTAATCGATCATTTTTCTCTCCCAATAATTCTCTAGTTTTTGGAGTAAAATAATTTAATCCTCCAACAAAATACGTATAAGATGTTTTAGTAAATTCTTTCGACCATGATTCTAATTGATCCCAACCTTCTAATCCTTTATTATGATGAATAAAACTAGTAGCAACAATATTTTCATATACATTTTCTTTTAACCAATCTTGATCCCATCCACGAATATCATTTATTTTTTCCTTTTTTATCATTTCTTTAAAAGTATTTTGTAATGAATGTAATATTTTATCACGACATCCCCACATACCACCTAAAATTTTATATCTATGACCTCCAGCATTATCACGCATAATATGAAATTTTTTATCACTATTCAAAAATTCTTGAACAGCTGTTTGTTCTCGTATATTAACAATTGAATCAGAATCTCTTATTAAAACAATTCCATTGCTAAAAAATCCTGGTATAAATCTCCATAACATATTAGTAGCCTTTGATGTTTCATCATTTACTTTTATTAAAACAATGTTATCCATTTTTTTCAGTAAAGTAATAATTTTTTCGTCACAAGTATTATTGTAGTAAACATATAGTTTATATTCTGGATAAATATTTTTAGCTTCAATAGCATTTTCCATCATACCATAATTATATAATTCTGAATTTCCCCATAAAGAATAGCTAATAATTTTATCATGAAAATCCATAGTAAACAATTCATCAAAATTAGAAATAGAATGGTGTTGATCACTATTTTCATTCGCTGAATAAGTAAGAATATTTGATTTAAAATTATTATTTTGAGATATTTGAGAAGGATGTTGTAATTGTGAAGATAATTGATGTACTTGATTTTGTAAAGAATTTAAATTATATATATTGGATTGATTTTGTATAAATTGTTGGGCATGTTGAATTATATGAGGTGGTAATTGTTTTTTTATATGTTCAGGTAACTTCATGATCATTTCAGGTGTTAATTGTATTGCATTTGGAGGAATATTATTATTTTTTTGTTGTGGTCCTACATCAAGAGGTAAATTAGTTTTTGTATGTTTACAAATATATCCTTTTAAAGGTGAATATTTCATTTTATGTTTTGCTCCTTCTTCATCAAATAAAAAGGATATCATGACTTTTCTTAATCCTTTTGTAACAGGTTCAACTCCATGTAACATATCTGATCTAAAAAAAATAGCATCTCCTTTATCAAATTTAAACTCTTTATTTAAAGTAATAAATCTAAAAATGCCTCCTTCATAATCATTTACACTAGATAAACAAATAACTAATGAAATTTTTCTATATAACATTTCATCACCACCTTGTGTATCAGTATGAGGATTATAAAAACCCTGATCTTCAGAAAAATAAGTTCCCATTTTATATCCTTCTCTAAAATTAACATCTATATCAAAATTTTTTTTTATGAGCTCTTTTCCATTTGTAAAAATAACATTATCAAGTTCTTCCATATCAGAATATGAAAAAAAAATATCTTTTCGCCGTTTTTTATCTTTTTGAACAGTACATCCTACTTTACTATCATTTAAAGTATATTTTTTAGATTTTTCTAAATATAGGTTTATAGTATTGTCGTCTAAAAAATTTTTAATAAGTATATAATTATTCATTTACTTATTTATATAATTTATTATTTATATTTTTTATAATTAATAAATTAATCATAACATAATTTTATAATAATTATAAAATATATTTAAAGTCTTTAAAGTAATTTATTTTAATGCTTTTATGTATAGATTATCGCGAAAAAGATTTAATACAATTATTTAGTCCCGAAATGATTGAAGTATGTAACTTAGATGTAGGAGATATAATGATAACAGATGATAATAAAAAACCCCGTTTAATATTTGAAAGAAAAACATTAAATGATTTGGCTTCAAGTATTAAAGATGGACGTTATAATGAACAATCTTATCGTTTGGATAATCATGAATTAGAAAACCATAATATTTTTTATATTATAGAAGGAAATATGAGTAATTACCAAATATCCAAAGGAAGAATGGATAAAAAAACATTATATTCAGCCATGTTTGCAATACAATTTTTTAAAGGATTTTCTTTAATGAAAACAAATACTTTAAATGATACTTATTTATTTATATTGCATTATTTTCAAAAAATAAATAAAGAATCAAAAAAACAAGGATATTATGAAAAAAAAATAGAAAAGCCAATAATAAATATACAGACAGATGAAAATAACGAAAAACAAGAATTAATCAAATTAACAGATAATAATTATTGCGATGTTGTTAAAAAAAGTAAAAAAAGTTTTATTACAAAAGAAAATATAGGAGAAATTATGATTTCTACTATTCCAGGTGTAAGTAGTAAATCTGCAAATGTTATTATGCAAAAATTCAATACATTAAAAAATTTAATGGAAGAATTAGAAAAAAATGAAAAATGTTTAGATGATATTAAATATGAAACCTCAAATGGAACTTATAGAAAAATTACATCAACATGTATTGATAACATAAAAACTTATTTAATAAATAATATGTAACTTAGTTTAAAAATTAAATAATTAATATAATTAATATGACAGATATTAATTATATTTTTAATGAAACTCACAATTATTTAAATATTATCTGTGAAAAACATGCAATTTTAAAAAAAGAAATGATGATGTCTCCGTGTAGAGGAGTATGTGTTAATTGTAAAGAAAAAAGAGTCGGTGGTTATTCTAATCCTGATCATATTTCAAATCCATTTGGATATCTTTACTTAATTCCAAAATTGTGTATTAATTGTTCTACTAATATGAAAAAATGTATGTGGTGTGAATAATTATTTATTTGGTTCATAATATCCTGAATTAACTAATTCATTTGTATAAGAAATACCACCCCAATTTGGATCCATTGCATTTCCACTTTTTTTATTTTTTGGTTCATGGTACATTTTATCAAGTGGTGTAAATTCACCTTGATATAAATTCATTGGATCATATGCAGGGAAAGAATTTTTATTATAAGGAGGGTCATTTCTTCCAGCATCAATTAATTTGGTTGAATCTGCGGGATTTGTACCTAAAGGTAATTGGCTATTTAATCCACCTTCTAAATTAAGAGGATCGGGGCGAATTTGATATACTTGATTACCTTGTGTATCATAACTTTCTTGTAAAAATAAAACAGGACAATTAACTTTATTTTTTCGTTGCCATTTTAAATATTCAACATACTCTTCTAAATTATCAAAGACGATTGGGTTTACTCCAGGAATTTCAGCTAAATTTTCATTTTTTAAATATAATTTTTTTCCTTTTTGAATTAAAACATTAGGACATTGATTTCCTTGGAATGCTTCTAATACAGATTTTGATGATTGTGTTAATGTAAAATATAAACCTAGAATAAAAATAATTATTATTATAATTGTTAAATTAGTCATCTATAAAATACAAACAGAAAATGTTTTTATAAAAGTTAATAATTTAGAAAAAATAATTAAATAATGTAAATATATAAGTAAAATGTTTCCAATTGAGATAAGAAATATAACTGATACAAATGTAGAAGATTTTATACCAGAAGGTGAAACAAATGATGTATATGCAAAATATTATAGTCCTACATGTGGTCATTGTATAGAAATGAAAAAAGATTGGGAAAAAATGTGTAATAAATTAAAAAAGAAACAATCTGATAAAAAATTATTAATTGTAGAAATAGATCCAAGTGCATTGCAAAAATTACAAAATACAAATATTCATAGCGATGTAATGGGATTTCCAAGTATACATTATTTAAAAAAAGGAAAATCAGTAGAAGAATATACTGGAAATAGAAATGCAAATGATTTGGAAAAATGGATAAAACGTCATGTAAAGATAAATGAAATGACTGGAGGAAAAAAACCAAAAAGAAAATCAAAAAAACCAAAAAGAAAATCAAAAAAATCAACACAAAAAAAGAAGTCTACACAAAAAAAGAAGTCTACACAAAAAAAGAAATTTACAAGAAAAAGAAGACAGCATAAAAAATAAAACAAATAAAATAAGAAAGTAAATAATATTTATTATTATTATATGAGTAATAATAAGTATTGTTATAAATTTAAAGAATATACATATTATGATGGTTTATTAAATTCCTGTATAGATGCAACATATATAATTCATTTAGTAAATAATGGAAGATATGATGATATTCAAAAGCAATTAAATAAATATCATCCTTCTAATAAAGTATATTTAGTTGAAAATAAAGGTTATAAAAATTGTAAAAAAAAATTACCAAAAAACACACCTTCTTATGATTTAATTGATTCTTATATTCACATATTTAAACACGCAAATAAAAATAATTATAATAATATTTTAATTTTAGAAGATGATTTTATATTCAATCCAAAAATAAAAAATAAACATGTTTGTAAAGATATAAGTAATTTTATAAATAAAAAAAATGAATCATTTGTATATTATTTAGGTTGTTTACCTTATTTGAAATATAATTTATTATCTAATCATGAAAAAGTGTTTATGGCAACAGGAACTCACGCAGTTATATATTCTAAAAAATTTAGACAAAATATTTTAAATAGTAATACAAATAAAATATATGATTGGGATTTGAATATTGCCCATAATCAATTATCATTAAATAAATATTGTTATAGAATTCCATTATGTTATCAATGTTTTCCAGAAACAGAAAATCAAAAAAATTGGCCTTTTTATTATGGATTAAAGCCTCTAATATTACTAATATTAAAAATATTAAAATTAGATACACAATATGAGCCAGGATTCACATTTTTTTATAACATGTCTTCTATATTATTTTATTTACTAATTGTAGTAATATTATTTATTATATATAAATTATTATGTAAATAAAAAATGAAAAAATAATACTATAATATATATATTTATATCATATGAGAAAATTAGAAGAACAACATGAAAATCCATTTGATAATTTAATTTATAAAATTGTAGAATATATTGCACCAATAGCATATGATTTTAAAATTACACCCAATATGATAACAACTATAGGTAATATTCTAGCATTAATTGGAATATATTTTTTATATAATCACCAAGTATTATTAAGTATTATATTCATAATATTAGCATATATATCAGATTGTTTAGATGGATATGTAGCAAGAAAATATGATATGGTAACATTATTTGGAGATTATTATGACCATGCTAGTGATATAATAAAACATACAACAATTTTTTATTTATTATATGTAATAAATCCAAAACTATTTATGTATTTTGTTCCTATAATAATATTAGAAAATATAGGCTTGAGTCTTTATTTTTATTATCAAGAAATTTTATATGATAAATATAATGATTCTCCATCTATTCAATTTTTTATAAGTCAATATTCACATATATTAGGAAATTCTAAGAAAGATGCAAACGATAAAATGAAATATGTAAAATATTTTGGAAGTGGTACAGGAACATTGATGTTATGTATTTTTATGTATATGATAGTAAATAGTAAAAAAAGTAAAAAATAATTATAATAAAAACTAATAACAAAAAAATTGAATATAATTAAAGTTTATTTTATATCATATATAAAATAAAATGAATCCGATATTAAAGTTGCTCGATTTCCATATTAGTGATAAAAAATATGAAAATATAGAAGATGAATTAGAGGATGATATACAAACAGAAGATTCAGAACCAATTATAAAAAATTGTGATAAAAAAAGATTTGAAATTCAAATGTTTGGTTTAAATGAACAGGGAGAAACTTTCTCAGTTTTTGTTAAAAATTATAATCCTTTCTTTTATATTTCGGTTGATGATTCGTGGGGACAAGCAAAAAAAATGGCTTTTCTAGATTTCTTATATGAACATGTAGGAAATTATTTTAAAAAAAGTATTTTATCGTGTAAATTAATAAAAAAAAAGAAATTATATGGTTTTGATGGTAATAAGCAACATAGATTTTTATTTATAGAATTTGCAAATACAAGTGTAATGTCTAAGGTAAAGAATATCTTTTATACTATTGGACGAAATAAAGAAAGAAAATTATCGAAGAATGGTTTTAAATTTGGAGGTTCAAATTTATATTTGTACGAGGCAAATATTCCGCCATTATTGAGATGTTTTCATATTCAAGAAATTAGTCCATCGGGATGGATTGAATTACCAAAAAAGAAAGTTACCAGTCCTGAAAGAAAAACAACAACATGTGATTATGAATATGAAATAAATGTGAAAGATATAAAGCCATTAAATAATAAGGAAGATATCGTTCCTTATAAGATTTGTAGTTTTGATATTGAAGCTAGTAGTAGTCATGGTGATTTTCCATT
>CETH01161193.1_pt1 | contig 10757 bp, 4 predicted proteins | sample 361461 | NCBI WGS metagenome assembly CETH01 (sample SAMEA2622695, study PRJEB7988) | marine metagenome | isolation source: saline water (ENVO:00002010), including
TAACAGCACTGAGTTTTGCTGGTAATTTGACTGGTAATGCAGGAGGATTGATTGGTAGTCCAAATACAAGTGCAGGAGTGGTTACAGCTACATCATTTGTTGGAGGACTTACTGGAAATATAACAGGAGATGTAATAGGAAATGCCACTGGTGTGGGTGCAAGTATTAAACAGGGAGTTAATTTGAATGTTGGAATAGCAACTGCATGGAAGTGGAATGGAGATGGAAGTGGATTGACTGGGGTAGGAGTAAGTGCATATATTGCTCAAGAGATTACTGCTAGTCCTAATGCTAGTTCAGAAACAATTATTGATTTATCAAATGGTAATCTGATATACTTTGATCAAACTGCAAAGTCTACCACTGTTGGATTTGCAAGTACTTCTGCTACACAAAATATATCAATCATAAGAGACACAGGGCCCGTCACTCCATCCTTTACTACTGGTGCGGTTGATTTTGATGGAACTGGTGATTATCTAAGTCTTGCTAATGATTCAGATCTACAACCTGGTAGTGGTGATTTTACTTTTGAGGCATGGATATATCCTGATTCCTGGGATAGTGTTAATTATAATGGTATATATGTTACTGGTGCAACTGATGGGATATGGTTAGGAAACAGTGGTGGTAATTGGGTAGTTCGTGCATATGGCGTTACGAATTATATTTCAGTCTCCAATATATCTACAGGACAATGGACTCATGTTGCAGTTACAAGAGAGGGAACTGATTTAAGAGTATTTTTTAATGGTGTTTTACAATCAAGTGTAACAAATAGTAAAAACTTTTCCGCTAGTTCTACTCAAGCTATAGGTTCTGATGGTTCTGGAGCTGATTTTGATGGAAAAATATCAAATTTACGTTTTGTTAAAGGAACAGCAGTTTATACTGCGGCATTTGATCCACCTTTTTATGACCTTACAAATATAACTAATACTAAACTCTTATGCTGTCAATCAGATAGTTCGACTACTACTGCTGCTGTAACTACAGGAACTATCACTGCTAATGGAGATCCCACTGCTGGTTCTCAAACTGTTACTTCATCTTCAAGTGTAACTCCATCCATAACATGGCCCTCTACCGTTAAGTGGAACGGTGGTACTGCTCCAACATTATTTAATAACTCCACAGCAGGGGCATTTCAAGTATTTCGTTTTCTGAGTGTGGATAGTGGATTATCTTATAATGGATGGGAAGAGATGCAGAATAACGGTCCTTATAATAGTCTTTTTACGTGGGGACCAGGTAGTTATGGGGGAGGGGGACAAATTCCTGGTAATACAACTTATTCATCACCCATACAAGTAGGAACGGATACTGATTGGACTCATGTTTATCAGGGTACTCAAGGTAATCTTACCAATTTCTTTGGTAAAGGTGCTGGAACATTATGGTCTGCTGGATATAATAGTGGTGGACAAATGGGAGTTAATGATACAATACGACGTTCCTCACCAACTCAAATTCCTGGTACTACATGGTCTACTAGTGCTGTTATTGCTAGGTTTAATCCAATAGTACCCAAAACTGATGGAACATTATGGGCATGGGGGAGAAATAATCATGGACAATTAGGACTTAATCAAACCGACAATTTAGAACTTTCATCACCAACTCAAATAGGAACTGATACTACATGGAGTAGTGTAGCGGGACTAGGTGTTAGAGTATTAGCACTTAAAACTAATGGAACATTGTGGTCATGGGGATATAATGAATATGGTCAAACAGGATCTAATGATAGAACAAAACGTTCATCACCCACTCAAGTAGGAACTGATACGACATGGGCTAAACTTCCTGTTTGTGGTCCAGAAGCTGCGACTGGTGCTTCAGCAGCAATCAAAACTGATGGGACTCTATGGGTATGGGGAAGACAGTATTTCTATGGACAATTAGGACTTAATGAATCAGGAGCTCCTTCTACAAAGTCATCACCAATTCAATTAGGAACTGAGACTACATGGAGTAATGTTGCTACTGGTAGTAAATCAACTATGGCAACCAAAACTGATGGAACATTGTGGGTAATGGGAACTAATGAGTTTGGAACATTAGGACAAAATGAAGGGCCTGGAAGTACTTCTGGTTCTAGATCATCACCAACTCAAATACCTGGTACTACTTGGGATGGATCTCGGATGAGGTTGCCATCTAATGGGGAAGGGATGATGGCAATGAAAACTGATAATACATTATGGGTATGGGGAAATGGTGGTGCTTGGATGGGACTTAATAGTGAAGCAAATCTTTCATCCCCTACTCAAGTTCCTGCCACATGGGGATCAATAGGTGGTGGTGAGGCTGTTAATGCTCTTAGGGAATTATAAATAACTAAAAAAAAGATATGAGTCAGACTAAGGCACAATTAGTAGCACCTGTAGGAGTAGTCACTGCAACAGCAATGAATGTAAGTGGTGTATTAACTGCTACAACTTTTGATGGTGGTTTTACTGGTTCTGCTTCTAGTATAACTCAAGGGAAGAATTTGAATGTTGGTATAGTAACTGCATCAGGAATTGCTGGAGATATCACAGGAAGTGCAACAAGTATAACTCAAGGTACTAATGTAACATTTGGATCTCTTACTGCATCTCGTTTGGTTGGTAATCTAACAGGAAATGCGGTAGGTAATGCATTGGGTGATGCTCTTTCAGCCACTGTAACAGGAGTCACTACAAGTAATAATATAAGTGTAGGTGTTCTTACTGCAACTAGTTTTCGTGGAGATGGGACTAATATAAGTGGTGTTCCTGCAGGAGCAGTTAGTAGTCAGAATGTTGCCATTACATCAGCAACAACATCAATAGATTTAAGTAATGGTAATCTCATTTATATGAACCAAAGTGCTAGTACCACAGTATCATTTGCTAATTCAGAAAATGGATATGTGTATATTATAAGAACAAAGGATGATAATAGCACTGCAAGAACGATTACATGGCCTACTGGTATTGGTTGGAGTGGTGGAACTGCTCCGAAATTAATTAATAACCCTAGAGCAGCTGATGCACAAGTATTTTCATTTGTTACTAGAGATGAGGGTGTGACATGGGATGCAAAAGAAGTAATGAGATCAGATCCTGATACTTTTGCATTATGGTCATGGGGAACTAATAATCAAGGACAATTAGGACAAAATCAACCAACAAGTTTAGATCTTTCATCACCAACTCAAGTAGGATCTGGTGGTGTTTGGGATAGGGTTCATAGTGCAAGACAACAAACTTTTGCACTAAAAGATAATGGAACAATGTGGGTATGGGGATATTCTTCAACAAGAGGTACATTGGGCCTAAATGAAGCAGCAGTTTATTATTCATCACCAACTCAACTAGGAACTGAGACTACATGGAGTAAAATTGAAAGTACAACTAATGTAGCACTTGCAACTAAAACTGATGGAACATTATGGACATGGGGAACTAATTATAAGGGACAAATGGGACAAAATAGTAGTAGTTATCCAGGTGGAGATCGTTCATCACCAATTCAAATAGGTACTGATACTACATGGGACAAGCTTGGTAGGGCAAGATATAATTCTTGGGGAATCAAGACTGATGGATCACTATGGGGATGGGGAATAAATTATTATGGACAATTAGGGCAAAATAGTGTAAATCAACCAAATAATGTTGGAATATCATCACCAACTCAAGTACCTGGTACTACATGGGAGGTAATTAGTGGTTGCGAGGAACATGCATTAGCAAAGAAAACTGATGGAACACTATGGGCATGGGGACAAAATGAAAATGGAGTATTAGGACTTAATAATCATGATGGTCATCGTTCATCACCAACTCAGGTAGGAACTGAGACTACATGGAATTCCATCTGTGCTGGTCTGACTAATCTCGCAACCAAAACTGATGGAACAATATGGGTATGGGGAGCTAATGAATATGGGCAATTAGGACTTAATTCTGCTTATGCTCCAAATTATATTGGTAACTCATCACCAACTCAAATAGGAACTGATACTACATGGAGTGGACTTGTTGCTATTGAACAAGGTATGTTTGCAACTAAAACTGATGGAACCCTATGGTCATGGGGATATAATAACGAAGGACAATTAGGACAAAATCAAACATCAAGTAGTGGTTCTAATTCATATTCATCACCAACTCAAATACCTGGTACTGACTGGAATATTGTTCACGGAGAACAAACTGGTGATGGAAGGGATGGAAATAGGATTTCTTGGTTAAGAGCTGGGTAAGAGCAATAAATATAAATATAAAAAAAGTGTAGTATAGAATGGCAACGCTTAATTTTCCTGATAATCCCAGTACAGGTGATGAATATTTTGATACCAATGCTGGCTTTAATTATGAATGGAATGGAACTGTATGGATAACTAAAGATCGTGCAACGCCTAATAATATAAGAGAGATTGATGATATTTCAAGTGGATTTGATGGATCAGATACTACTTTTACTCTTCAAATTAATAATGTCAATATAGCACCATTAGATGTTAAACAACTGGTAATCAGTGTGGGTGGTGTAATGCAAAATCCTGGAGATGACTACACCGTCTCTGGATCTACACTTACATTCACGAGTGCTCCTTCATCAGGATTATCATTTGTTGGTACTTTCTTAGGAGCAGCAGCATCACTCAATACTATTAGTGCTGGAAGTGTATCACCTTCATCACTCACTACCACTAGCAATTATACTGTAGGTTCAATAAAAGTAAGTGGTGCTTCTACGATTGGTAATTTTGTTCTTACTGGTCTTACTACTATTGCTGATCCTGATGTTACTAACTTCAACAGTTCGGGTGTAGGTACAGTTTCTAATGTAATTCTTACTGGGGATAATTCAGGACTAGGAGCAACTATTGGATCTGCAGTTGGTGTGGTTACCTACTTTGGTGATGGCTTCAATATGACAGGTGTGGGTTTAAGTATATTCCCATTGGTTTATGGACCTGGTATTGGTTCAACCCAAATTTTAAAAGATACCAATATTACCACAACATGGAATTATCCTATTCAAGCAGGTAGTGGTACAATTACAATTCGTACAGGAAGTGGATCAGGAACAATAGTAGATCAATTTGTTGTTGGTTCAAGTAGTTCTATTACTATTAGCGAAAGAACATTAACATTAAATCCTGCTGCTGATTTAGCGACTGGGACTGAACATTTTGTTGTTTACCCTGCAGGTGCTATTAAATCAACAAGTGGTCAAAAAGAAAATAATCAATTAATTACATCGTTTACCACTAAACCATTAGTAAAAGAATTATTTGTATCAGGAAAAAGTGATCACGGATCATTAGGTCTTAATCAACCAAGTAATACTAGTGTTTCATCACCCACTCAAATACCTGGTACTACATGGAATAACGTATATACTTTTGGAGCTCCTGGTTTTAGTGACAGTATAATGGTAACTAAAACTGATGGAACCCTATGGTCATGGGGATATAATAGTGAAGGGATGTTGGGACTTAATGATCAAGTAAGTCGTTCATCACCAACTCAAATACCTGGTACTACATGGAAGGAAGCTGGAGGATTAGCTAGTTATCTCGTTGGAAATGCCATTAAAACTGATGGAACCCTATGGGGATGGGGAAGACCTTATTATGGAGGTAATACTAATATAAAAGTATCATCACCAGTTCAAATAGGAACTGATACCACTTGGGATAAAATAGGTGGTTCGGCTTCCGTTAAAACTGATGGGACAGCATGGGTATGGGGAACGGCTACTCAAGGAAGACTAGGACTTAATCAAGGACCAGCACTAGCAGGATTATCATCACCAACTCAAATACCTGGTACTAACTGGAGTGATGTTTTCTTGACAGAATTATATGGTATGGGAGTTAAAACGAATGGACAATTATGGACGTGGGGAAACGTACAATACTTAGGTCAAAATACTGGTGGTACAAATCATAGATCATCACCTGTTCAAATTCCTGGCACTACGTGGGCATCAGTCTCAGGGACATATAATACCGCATTTGCAACTAAAACTGATGGATCATTATGGGGATGGGGTTCTAACTATCAATACCAATTAGGGCAGAATGCTCTTAGTCCTTCTCCTCAGGCCTATTATTCCTCACCAATTCAAATAGGAACCGATACTACATGGAGTACAACGAGAGGTCATGTTTCAAGAGGTGGATGGTGGGCATCAGGAGCAATTAAAACTGATGGAACACTTTGGAGATGGGGAAGAAATAATCAAGGTATAAATGGTACTAACACGACATCTCCTTCAGGACAATCATCACCCACTCAAATACCAGGTAATTGGAGTAGTACTGCAGCGGCCCAGCGAACTTCATATCAAGTAAAAGAATCATAAATATAAAAAAGTAGTGTAGTGTAGAATGGCAACACTTAATTTTCCAGATGCTCCTGATACGGGTGACATATATTTTGACAGTAATTCTGGGTTCACATATGAATGGAATGGAACTGTTTGGATAAGTAGAGGCCCTTCCACTATTCCTAGTATTAGAGAGTTAGATAATATATCAGGTTCATTTAATGGTTCAACTACTACATTTAATTTAACTGCATCAAGTGTTGCTGTTTCACCAGCTAATGCACAGCAACTTGTTATTAATATTGGTAATGTGCTGCAAAATCCTGGAGATGACTACACTGTCTCTGGATCTACCATTACATTTACTACTGCACCTCTTGCTGGTTATGCATTTCAAGGTACTGTCTTAGGAAATGCAATCTCACTTGGTACAGTTGATGATGGAACTGTATCTCCTTCATCATTTGATACATCTGATAGTTATAATGTTGGTGGAATAACTGTAACTGGTATCACTACTGTTACTGATTTTACGATTAGTGGTATTACTACTGTTGCTAACTTAGAACCTGCTGATGTGAAGGTGAGTGGTATAGGTACAGTTTCTAATATCATAATGACCAAGGATTCTGCAGGTCTTGGAGCAACAATGGGAGCTGCAGTTGGTGTAGTTACTTACTTTGGTGATGGATCAAATCTAACAGGACTAGGACTTACTTTCTTCCCAATATCATATGATCCTGGTATTAGTTCCACAAATATTCCTACAGGTACAAATATTACTTTAGATTGGAATCATCCAGTTAAGGCAGGTAGTGGTACAATCACAATTCGTGAGGGAAGTGCATCAGGTACAGTGACAGACCAATTTGTGGTTGGTACAAGTAGTTCTATTACTTTTGTTAATAATCAAGTAATCTTAGATCCTGCTGCTGATTTATCTACGGGATTGGAATATTTTGTAACTTACCCTGCAGGTACTATTAAATCTTATGGTGACAAGTACCAAAATGACCAATTAATTTATTCCTTTACTTCTAAACCTACAACAATATGGACGTGGGGAGCTAACTTTGCTGGACAACTGGGACAAAATCAGGCAGGAGGTTTTCCTATCAACTATGCTTCCTCACCAGTTCAACTTGCTGGTACTTGGGGTTTTGTAACTGGTGGTGGAAATGCTAGTTCAGGAATTAAAAATGATGGAACATTATGGGTATGGGGAGCTAATGCTTATGGAAAATTAGGACTAAATTCTATTAAGGCAAGTCCTGGTGGTCCAGCTAATGCTGGTTATTCCTCACCAGTTCAAGTAGGAACTGATACTACATGGAGTAAAGAATCCAAACATCTATCCCCTGGTTACAGTCAGATGTTTATTAAAACTGATGGAACATTATGGTCATGGGGAAGGAATGATTGGGGACAATTGGGACTTAATGAGAGGGGACCAGGAGGAGCTACTTCACGTTCATCACCAACCCAAATCGGAACTGAGACTACATGGAGTGATATATCGGGAACTTATTATGAAATTGCAATGGCAATCAAAACTGATGGAACATTGTGGTCATGGGGAAATAATTATTTTTCAGCATTAGGACACAATCAATCATATGATACTACTACTCCTAGTGTGAATGGTTATTCCTCACCAGTTCAAGTAGGAACTGATACTACATGGAGTAAAGTATCTGCTGGTACTAATGTTGCATATGCAATCAAAACTGATGGAACAATGTGGGGATGGGGAAGAAATGTTAATGGAGAGTTGGGACTTAATAGTGTAACCAGTCCAGGCAATGTTGGAGTATCATCACCAACTCAAATAGGAACTGATACTACATGGAGTGCTATATCTAAGGGGAGGCAGAGTAATTACTATAGTACAGCGGCCCTTAAAACTGATGGAACAATGTGGGCATGGGGAGGAAATGGTCAAGGAACTTTAGGACAAAATAGTAGAACAGATTATTCATCACCAGTTCAAGTAGGAACTGAGACTACATGGTCTCTCATGGAGATGGCAAATGGAAGAATTTACGGTATTAAAACCAATGGAACATTATGGTCATGGGGTTATAATAATGCGGGATCATTAGGACATAATACAGGTGGACCTAGTGCTCTAACTTCATCACCAACTCAAGTAGGAACTGATACTAATTGGGTAAGTATACGACCTGCTACAAACACAGCTTGGGCAGGGCGTAGTTGATAAGGCTAATGTATAAATACATAAAAAGTAGTGTAGTGTAGAATGGCAACGCTTAATTTTCCTGATGCTCCTGATACAGGTGATACTTACTCTGATGCTAATTCTGGATTTGAGTATGAGTGGAATGGAACTGTATGGATAAGTAAAGGTGCTACAAAGAGAAGTAATATACAAGAGATTGATGATATTTCTGGTGCTTTCAATGGATCAACGACTGATTTTATATTAAATGTTGCTTCTATTGCCATAGAACCAGTAAATGCTCAACAGGTAGTCATTAGTGTTGGTGGTGTACTGCAAAATGTTAATGATGATTATACTATTGATGGATCTACAATTACATTTACTACGGCTCCTGCAGACGGATTAACATTCTTTGGTACATATGTAAATCCATATCTTTCTGTTAATACTGTTGCTGATAATACTGTATCTACTGGTTCTCTAGTGGCAGGTAGTAACTATACTGTTGGTGGAATCAATGTAACTGGTGTATCTACTCTGACTGGTCTAACATATACTGGTATCAGTTCTATTAGTAATTTAAGTTCTTCTAATTTGGCAGTGACTGGTGTTGGTACTATTGCGAATGTTATTCATACAAAGGATGCTTCAGGACTTGGAGCAACTATGGGGGCTGCTGTTGGTATTGTGACTTACTTTGGTGATGCGTCTAATCTCACTGGTGTGGGTGCGACTCTATTTCCATATACTTATAGTCCTGGAATTGGTACTAATACTGCTGGTGTTGCTGATAATATTGTTACAACATGGAGTAGTTCCATTGAGGCAGGTAGTGGTACAATTACAATTCGATCAGGTAGTGCCTCAGGTACAGTTGTAGATCAGTTCGTGGTGGGATCGAGTAGTTCTATTACTATTGCGGGTAATTCATTAACTTTAAATCCTGCTGTAGATTTGTCTAATGAGATAGAATATTTTGTAACCTATCCTGCAGGTAGTATTAAAGCATTGGGTGGTCAACTTCAGAATGAGCAATTGATTTATTCTTTTACAACTAAAGCTGCCGAATTAACTTTATATACATGGGGAAATAATGCTAATGGAGGATTAGGACTAAATGCTGCTGCACCTGCAGAGAAGTCCTCACCAACTCAAATAGGAACTCAAACTACTTGGAATAATATCTATAGTCAGTGGACAGATAGTTATCATTCCTTTGCGGGAGGAGAACAAGGAACATTGTATGCATGGGGAGCTAATCAAGCGGGAGAATTGGGATTAAATTATGCTGGACCAACTGGATATCGTTCATCACCAACTCAAGTAGGTGGTACTACATGGGTTGATGTTCAATCAGGATATTATCATGCTGTTGCTCTTAAAACTGATGGAACAATATGGGCATGGGGCTCTAATACTGCTGGACAATTAGGACTTAATGCGGGAGACCTATCAGGATCCACTGGTAGGAGATCATCACCCACTCAAATAGGAACTGATACTACATGGGGAACTACCGAAGGGAAACTTACTGGAGGAGGTGCTAATTCTCATGCTATTAAAGCAAATGGAACACTATGGGCATGGGGATCTAATACTTACGGAGGATTAGGTCTTAATCAAACTAGTTCAGCATCTGATAACACATCCTTCCTGTGTTCATCACCAACTCAACTTCCTGGTACTACATGGTCTAGTCTTTCAGCTACTAGTGGAAAAGTAAAGGGAGCAGTTAAAACTGATGGTACATTATGGGTATGGGGAGAGACGGAGTATGGACAATTAGGACTTAATCAGGGTGGACCCACTGCTAAAAAATCATCACCAACTCAAGTTCCTGGTACTACCTGGAGGACATTTCATAGTGCAAATAATAATTCAATTGCAACTAAAACTGATGGTACAATGTGGGCAATGGGATATAATGCTAGTGGAATGGTAGGAGATAATAGCACAGTAAATAGATCATCACCAACTCAAATACCTGGTACTACATGGACTGGGAAGGTTGCAATGGGTTCTTATACCGTATCTGCACTTAAGAGTGATGGAACATATTGGTCATGGGGAAATAGTTATCAGGGATCATTAGGTCTTAATCAAGCACATAATTTCAAAGTTTCATCACCAACTCAACTTCCTGGTACATGGCATACTGAGGTTGGTGGAGGTAATAACAACTTTATGGGCATAAAGAGTGCTTAATAAAACCAATTGAACAACTGTCACACAGCCCCTTGCCAGAAATGGTGAGGGGTTTTAT
>CETH01032444.1_pt1 | contig 10750 bp, 8 predicted proteins | sample 361461 | NCBI WGS metagenome assembly CETH01 (sample SAMEA2622695, study PRJEB7988) | marine metagenome | isolation source: saline water (ENVO:00002010), including
AAAGATGATGTTGATAATTTTGTTACACAATCTTTGGTCTCTAAAGACTTTTCTTCAGAAAAGAAAGAAGAAGAATCTGATGAACCGGCTGTAATAGAAGAAGATGAAGTTAATGTTCAAACTACCTTGAGTACGCCAGAAGATGGTGACTTTAATGATTTCGTAAGAAAATATGCAGCAATTGCTGCGTTTATATCTTTTAAAAGTGAAGATGCAGGTAGACAATTAATTTCAGATAGCGCTAAAAACTTAAAAGGAGGTCAGCTTGTTAATCTTCTTAGAAGGTATGCAAAAAAAGTTGGCGAAAGCAATAGAAAAGTTTTAGGAGATTCAATAAATAATTTAGAAAAATTTACTACTCAAAATGTTGACGGAATTCTTTTTGAAAGAGCTGGGTCTTCAAAATATTTTGTAAAATTGAAAAAGAAAAGTTTTGCTAACGCTAGTAATGTATTAAAGATAACAATGAAAAATTTGTCTCCAGAAGATGCCTTTAGTGATGGAGTCATTGGAACTTTTTTTCCACCAGACTTTGAACTTACTGACAGTGCTGGTAATAATTTATTTACAACTATACATGGAGCTAGAGAAGCCTTTAGAAATGCAAATACATCAAAAAAGAGCATTGAATTTGTAAAAGATGTAAAAGATGACGACGTTGATACTGATTTAGGAAGAATAGTTTTTAAAATTGAAGGTAAACCTGTAATGCATTTGTTACCAAGCCTTAGACTTATAATTACAAATCCTATTAGTTTAAAGAGTGATCAATCAAACAGCGATATATTTATAGATTTTGCTCAATTAGGTGGAACATCTCAGTCGTTTGGAGCTGAGTTAGGTCTTAGTAGGAAACAGATGCAGACTATTTTATCTTTTATGCAATCTATTTCAAATCGAGATAAAAATACTATTTCAAATATAATTGACAATGAAAACATTGATGAAGAAGATAAACAAAAATTAACTGATATTGTAACATCTACCTTAATACCTCAAGGACCTGAAACTCAGCAGTTAGTTTCAAAAAAGAGTAGTGTTGAACAAAAACAAGTTGTTAATACTGTTGAAGATTTGTTAAATCATAAAGACATTCGGACTATGATGGATAGACTATATCTAGATAATTCTTTAACAAACACTATTAGCAATATGAACGAAACACAAATATTAAAAATAAGAAATGGTACTGGCGCAGGGGCTGACGAAATTAACATAGTCAAATCAGCGTTAATTTCTTCTTTAAACCCAGACTTGACCGGCATTAAAAATGAAATTAAAAATTTATGTAGCGACGGTACAGAAAATAGAGAAATCTTTGACAGAGTCTTCTTTAGTAAACAATATAATGAAGACGCATTTAAGGCAGCATATGGTGCCTTGATAATGTCAGCTTTTGACAAGATGATTAGAGGTAAAAGTTCTAGAATAGCTGAAGGTATTTTAAGTAATACATGGAAGTTTATAAAGGCTACTGCTGCCAATGTTGCATCTTTTGCAATCCCAGCTGCAGTTATAATGGGCGGTTTATGGATGTTTGGCGCAACAATTCCTGCTTGGGTAAGTGTAGCGTTAGGATCTTTTGCAACAGGTAAAAGTTTATATGATGCGATAGGCTGGAAAAAAGAAGCAGAAAAGTATCGCGACAATCCTATAAAATACATTACAGAAACTCTTGATGATAAAAATATTAAAAAAGTTGTAAATGGTATTTTAAATGCTGCAGCAGCTGATGTTGTTATTAAAGCAATCAACGTACAGTATAATCCACCATCAGCGCCAGGACAATCAAATTTGACTACTGGAAAAACACAATTTTCTAGAAATATTCAGAATATGTCAAATGAATACAATAAATTATCTGATGAAAGAAAGTCTGATGCTAAGGTTTTGAATGACCATGTGCTAAGTGAAATTTCAAATTCTGCATATTATCAAAAAGGAATTATTTCTGATAGTATTATAAATGCTGTTTTCAACGGTATTATGTTTGGCCAAGATCGTGTTTCTAATGAATGTAGAGAAGAAATTCTGCTTGGTCAGTTTGACTTACAAACTAGCAAATATAGGACTGAGCTTATTCAATCTTTAATCGCGTCTATCAAAAAGTCTCCTGTTAAAAATAACTTTGTTGATTATATCGAGCATCATACTAGAAAAAATACAGGTAAAGGTCGTTACAGATTTGGTAATGATAAAGAATTAGAGCAAAGAAATAATAAAAACTTTTTAGGTATGAATAAGTCTGCGTTTGTTTCAAACGAACAAATCAATAAAGATTATATGAATGAATTGCTACAAGATATAATTGGACTAACATTTGAAGATTTTGCGTCATATGGAAATGAATATACTAATGTAAATAAAGAGTTTAAAGAAGGCATTCATAAAAAAGATTTGGCCAAGTTTTTATTTGAAGACTCTACAGAAGGCTTGTCAGATGCAGCAACTTCAGCAAATCAAGACATGGAAGTCAAACAAAAAGCAAAAGACAAGCAAACAACTGGTGATAAAGCAACTTATATTGGTCTTCTAGCTTCTTGTTGGGCAGCTTCTCTTGTTAATACTATTAAGACAAAAATAATCATGGTAGGTGGATCCGCTATTTACAAAGATATTCTTACGTGGAAATCCGCCGGTGGCGGCGGTACACCAGGATTATTTGGATTTAAAATTACAGCAAGTCTACCTAAAATTATAAATACAGTTTATAAAAATCCAGCTCAAGCTAAAACTGCTGCTAGCGTAGGTGCTGACGGTTTGTCATATCAAATTAAATTACTAAATGGCAAAATTTTCCAAGGATATTACTGGAATGGTAAGTCTGCTGTTGGATCTGCAAAGGCTGCTACTGGTATTCTTGTTGATCCAGCAACTGGAACAGCAAAAATGATAGGACATGGAAATGCATTATTTAAACATGCAGCAGCTTTTAAAAAATTAGGTATTTTAATTGATTCTAAAACAGGAACTTTTAGTGTTGTTAAAAACTCTGGTGCATCTTTAATTGATCCAAATTCAGCTGACTATTTGAGTAATTTAAAGATTATTGCAACTCATTTAAAAGGTGCAATTCCCGGTTTAGCTAAAGTAACTCAGGCATTTGACGCAAAAAATACTTTAGCAGCAATAGCAGGAAAATTTAATCCTGATGGTCAAGAATTTATAGCAAAAACTTTGTTTAAGCAATTAACAGCAAAAACTTTAGCCGGAGAGGTACCTGATGTAGATGCATCTCTTGGAAGATATGTTGATCAATTAGAATATTCCTTAAGAAAAGGTAAGAGTATTTTAGCATTAGATAAAACGACAGGTCAACAGATTGAACTTAAAGGTAAGCTTGCCAATGTGGCACTAAGAGACAGTCATACACAATTAAAAGCTTACGTTGCTGATGTAAAAGCAGCTGTAGCTAAACTTACAGGTGCAAAAGATCAGCTTAGCTGGTTTGAATCGTCAGGTGCTGTTGAGAAGCAATTTACAAATGATGTTGTTTCTGCTTTTAATAAAAACATTGTAAACCATACATTGTCAGGTTCTAAGACATCACTTGTAGATATCATTCAGACTCTTGATAACAAGGCTGCACAGCAAGGTTTAGATTTAATGCTGCCAAAAGCTTTGTCAGGAGGCTCTTTAGGAGTTAGCAATCAATCTGCAGGAAAAGTTTTAGCATCGAAAAAGACAATGCAAATACAATCGACATTGAAAGATATTCCAGTAGAAATTGTTGATGGTTTTGATTACATGGCTATGGGCGCTAAAGTTGCCCCTATTGTTGGTTTAACAACAAAAATTATGTCTGAATTTGCTAAAAGAGGCGTACAAGGTGGCGCATTTGCTGAATATTTCTATAAAATATTTAACCCACAGCAAGTTTTTTATGTTGACATGTTAAATACTTTGCAAGGAAATCAAGTAATTGCTCCTAATCAAAAATTAAAAAATACCTCAGAAGATGGTGGCCATACAGGCATAGAGACCGATGAACTTCAAAGTTTCCTATCAGGGGATCCAGCACAGCAACAAAACTTTTCTCCAAGTAAATCAGATCAGTTAACAATGTTAGGTAACGGTGGTTTTAAACCTGGAGAACTTGAAAATATCGGCAGTCAGTCGGCCAAAGCAGAGTCTTTATATCTTAGTCGTAAAATTTTAAACGAAGAAATAGTTTGTGATGTTTCTTTAACTTCTTATTTATTTGAAAATAGAGATGTTACTGAATTAAATTATAAAAAAAGCTTGAAGTCTACTAAAGAATCTAGCTTGCAAAAAGAATTAAACGAACATGAAAATCTTCAAAAAATGTTTAAAAAGCTTTTTAAGTAGCATATAATCTAAATACAAAATATAAAGTTTGAATCATGAACAAAGATAAACAATTAATTAATCTAATTAAAGAAGAATACAAAGAACGACTTGATTTATTTATAAGTGAAGTTGTAGTAACTAATGATGACGATGAAGTTGTTTTAAGTCCAGGGACTAAGTTGTATGATGTTGCAGGTAATTTATGGACTATTGTTAATAGTGATTGGATTCTTAATAAAAAGGGAGAGAGATGTTTAACTCTTGCAAAAGAAAACTTAAAAGAAAGTGATAGAGCAGTCAAGAGTAAACAAAAAACAATTCACCCAAGAAAAAACAATGAAAAGAAATCATTTAAATATGATGTAAATGCAGATGTTCAATCTTTAGAAGATGCACATTTAAAAAAAAATGAATATTTAATACCAGAAGAAGATTTAGAAGGAATGTTTACATTATGAAAAATATTGAAAATTTGATTAAAGAAGCTATAGACGAGACTTTTAATCAAGAAAGTAAAGTTGTAAATGAAGCTTATGTTACACAGGCAACTAAATTCGACTTGCAGACAGAGTTGCTTTCTTCAAAGACAAAAGATGCACATCAAAAGTTGCTGGAAGGTTATTCAAAAAAGCTTAATGAAGTATCAGCAAAGATTGATGGCTGTGATAAAGGAAGTGCCAACTTAAATCATTCAGAATTTAGAGGCTTAAAGGTTGATGAAACATATAATCATAATGCAGCTTTTTTGCATGGACTTTATTTTGAGAATATAAGTGATTTAAATAGTCAAATAAATATGAATTCATTGTCTTATATGAAGTTATCTAGAGATTTTGGTACTTTTGATGCTTGGCAAGAAGACTTTGTTGCATGTTGCTTATCAGCTAGGAATGGATGGGCAGTAACGTTTTATAATCCCTATTTGAAAAGATATATTAATACTGTAATAGATTTACATAGTACAAACGTAATGATCGGTATGATGCCTGCTATAGTTATGGATTGCTGGGAACATAGTTATTATAGAGATTATTTATCAAATAGAAAAGCTTATGTTTTTGGAATGATGAAAGAACTTAATTGGGGTGTTATTGAAGATAGAATCAAAAAATCAGAAAAATTAAGCAAAATAATTTAAAGGTAAAAAACGATGAATCGTTCTTATAGTAAAAAAATATATAATATTTTAAATGAAAATAAATTGAGAAGCCTCAAAATTCTTTTAGAAGAAGAAGGTGAAGAAAAAAAGTCTAAAAGTGAAGACAAAGCTGATTCAATATTTGGAGCACTTGATGATGAGTCTAGTGATACAAAAAAGGACGATGATAAAAATGACAAAGAAAGTGATGAGGCAGAAGATCAAGAAACTGTCGAAAAAGATGTAAGCAGCGAAGATGTTGGACAAGATACAAGTGATGAATTTGATAAAGAAACTGTTGATCAAATAGCAACAAAATTTGATAAATATACAGAATTTGTTAATCAAAACAGAAAAGAACCGTTTCAACAAGTAAAAGATGCAATGGAAAAAGCATTTAATGATGCAGCAATTGTAGATGTAGTTAGTGAAGCAAAAAAAATAAAAACATCTTTAGTAGAATTTTTAAACGAAGACGATAAGAATATTAATAAGCTTACAAAATCAATGACTAATTTAGATACTGCAATTAAAAAAAGCACAGAAACTCTAGATGGTATCGAGAAAGGTATAGCAGTTAATATGGAAGTGTTTGTCAATAGTGCAATGGAAAATCTAGAGCACTTTGATAGTTTATTTTCAAAAGCTGATATTGTTAAAAATGCTTCGTTAAATGTTTTGGCCTCTAAATGTGGATCAAGAGCTAAAGAGAATATGGAAGAGTTTGAACGTTTATTTAGTGCGAAGCTTCAAAAAGAAAAAGGAATAGACGACGAGTCAAACTTTATTCCTGCTAATAAAACATACATTGCAGTTGGTGGTAGAGACAAAGCGTAAAGTATTTAATATGAGCAAGAAAACATCACAAATAAATAAACAAGTTAAGAAAATAATCAATAATAAAACTGTGCATATAGAATTACCAGGAGAAGTCCACAAGAGATTAAGAGCACAATTATTTGTTAATGAAATTTCAATGCAACAATTTTTTAAACTAGTATCAGAAAAAATCGTTGAAGGAGACAATTATCTTTTAAGTTTAGTTGAAGATCGAGTTAATCTAATAAAAGAAAACAAAATTAACAAATTAAAAGAGATTAATCCGAAAGATTTATATGATGTTATTGAAAAAAATTCACCGCTTAGTTAAAGACAATATTAGCGAAACAATTAGTTTAGTTAAAGATATAAAAGAAATAAAAAATAAAGTTATATCTTTAGAAGAACAAATAAAAGAAAAAGATAACAAAATATTAGAATTAGAAAAAATCAACAGCAAGAATACTAAAGACATTAATATTTTAGCTAATGATGTTATTATATTATCTAACTTTGCAAAAGAACTGTGGTGTTTGTGGGAAGAATTAGGTTTAGATGAATTTGATCTTTTTGACTTAAAGGTAAAGAAAGAAAAGAAAAAGAATAATTATCATTAAATAAATTACAGGATTTTTATTTATGAAAATTAATAAGAACGTTAAAAATAAAATTCAAGATCTTTTATTTGAATTTCGTTTAGGAACAGATGATGTAGAAAACATAAGGTACGGTATACATCACGGTCCAGGGCCAGATATTCCAGGAACTCCTGAGGATATGCCTAAAGAGATTGAAGTAGATATAATAAAACCGAGTGAAATGAGTCCGGTTCAACTTCATACTGTTGTTCAAAGTATTGAAAAGGTACCTGATAATGTAATTGAGCTAAAGAATACTTTGAATCACATTTTATCAGACTTAGGTAATAATGACCTTTCAAGAAAAGAAATTGAAAAAATATATAATACAGTTTATCGTACTATTAAAAAGGCTGAACAATGAAGCTAAAAATCAAGTCGCAAAATATAAAAAAATTATTAGAATATAAGAGTAACAATTATAAAAGAAAATACTTTATTCTTTCTAACTTGTTTGATACGGACGTTTTAAAATCTGAACGTCTTTCAGAAGAGTTTAATTGTTATATTAAATCTCTAAATTATTCAAACGGCGTATATCCTGATGAACAGAATTTATTAAATTTTTACAAAGAGTGTATGTACTATAGCAATCAAAATAAAACTTTAATTGAATCAAAAGTTAGATTTATAAAAAAGTATAATGATTTAAGAAATCCTGTGACAACAAGTAATGTTAATTCTATGATTAACGAATCTCTTGATAATGTCAAAGTCACTAATAAAAAAATCGATAATAAACTGAAGCTAACTTTACAAGAAAGTATCAAACATAACAAGGCTATTTTGATTGAATCTGAGTATGCATCAAAGTTTGTTGGCACTGATGAAGAAGATGAAATACCTACAGATCAAGACTTGCAAGATATTGAGTTGTCTGATTTAGAAAGCGATATACAATCAGAAGAAAGTTTTGAAGACGAAAACAAAAGTTCTTCTTTCAAAGAAAAGATAATTAATATATTTGGTCCCATAACTGGCGGATTAGATCCCGCAAAAATGAATAAACAAAAAATGGCTAGAATTTGGGATTTTGGTAGTCAAGAAATGTATAGACCTGGCCAAAAAGGTCCAGTACGTGATGCATTTACTGAGTATGAACTTTTTATTGGAAAGAAACTTGATACGTTTACAAGATTTGAAGATAGCGGATTATCAACTTTAGCGCAACGTAAAGTTTGGATTGCAACAACAATTGACTTTTGTTTAAAAATGCAAAAGCAAGCAGGTTATCTTTTAGGTGTTTCTAGTGAAGAAAAAGCAAGATTTTCAAAAGGATTAGACGCTGCAGCAAAGAGTGACATTAAAAAAGCAATGCAGAGTCAAATAGGTAATCGTGGTTTTGGAAAAACACTTTCAGATCAAGAGATAAGAGATGTATACAGCGATTTGCAAGAGTATTTAGCAAGAGGTCAATATGATCCTGAAAATCCTATTATAACTGAAGCTGGATTATTTAAAATCTTGGCTAAAGCTTCTGCAGGTAGAAGTGATAGTATTTCTGACTTTAAACGAACTTTAGAATTTATGTACCCTCTAACAGATACAAGAGCAGAATTTGATAAAGTTCCAAGAATGAGTGATGAAGAACTTCAAAAACTAGGGCAGCAAAACATTGAATTCGACAAAAGATTTGAAGACGATGATGAGTTAGAAGTAGAAGAAGAAATCGAAGGTGAAGTTATTGATGTTGACAAAATAACAAGTTCTACTAGCGGTTCTGAGACTATGACTGCACGTGACGCTGAGGAATTCTTTAAAGAAATTGATAAGGATATGGAAAGACTTAGTGATTTAATTGAAAAAGCAACAGAAAAAGTTAATCCAGAAATCTTTAATAAACTACAAACTGACACTAAAGGAAATGTACTTCCTGACATTAAAAAGATACCAGATACTATTCCAGCACAAGAACTTACTGACGATGAAATAAAAGAAATCGAAGAAATACTTGCCAAACTTGATAGAAAAGAAAGAATTACAATTCTTAACTATGATAGAAGAGGTGACGTATATAATGATTTAATAGATAAGTCTGTTTCTGTTGATGAGTATTCTGCTTATATGAAAAGCTTTAAACTAGATACCGTTGAAAAACCAATGCAATGGAGAGATATATCTCGATCTTCTTACGGCAAATTTAGAGACACAGCTGGAGCTAGACAATATGGTGTTAAGGCTTGGATGAAAGAACTTTTCTATTCTAGTAACTCAGATGAAAAAGCAAATATCTATGCAAATCTTGCTGAAAAATGGTTTGAAAGATTAATAGTTCTAGATCTTATTGATGATAAATCATTTACAAGAATGCCAAGTAAAACAGGTAAAGCTGAAGATGAAAAAATAATTCCTTACAATGTATTAAAAGATTTAGAAGCAAAAGGCAAATACAAACGTTCAGATAAATTAAACAGTATTACTGATATGTTAGAATTAGTAAATACGTATACAACTGATCCTAAATATGTCAAGAGGTTTTTTGACTATAATAGAGACGACAATCTTGAACTAGCAGTTGCAGAAAAGCTGGAAAGCATTAAAAACTATGCTTCTTCTGAAAGTGAATATGATACTTTACTTAAAAGATTAGAAGAAGAAGATAAAGATACAGCTGCTTATGCTATTTTATCTGCAATGTTTGAAGGAAATTCTGGCTTTAGATATTTTGGTGTAGGCTTGCTAAAAGAGTATTATAATCAAATTATATGGCCTACAATTGAAATAAACTTAGCACAAGCAATCAAGAAATATTTTGATAAACATTACGGAAAAGGTGTGATTGCTGCTAGTTTAGGTGCAGGACAAGGTGCTGATGATGTTAAAGCTAACGAAGGCAAAGCATTATTTAATAAGATTATTTACCTTGTGATGGAAAGAACTGGAATAAAATCAACCGGAACAGGTGTACCTGTGGTTGGTGATAGTAGAGAACAGCAAAGACAATATTTCTTAGGTCAAGCAGATCCAAGAGGTGACTTTGCTTCAGCAGTTAATAAATTTAAAGCTAAACACGGATCTAGCATACAAGGAATAAGTGGGCCAGTATTTGGACCAGATGATGTAAATAAATTATTAGATGATATGTTTAGCAATTCTGGGATTATAGGCTCTGAATATTTTAAGCTTAAGAAGCTATCTAAAACAACTTCAAATGAAATTATAACTTGGATTTTAAATTACCCAGAAGCAAAGATTGATCAGGCAATTATATTAGGAATGGGCTTAAGTGATTTCTATAGAAGAACAGACGCAGATCCTATGATAACTATTGCTATTGAAGAAATTGGTAAAGATACAAAGAAAGCTTTAGCAGATTATAAAAAGAAATTTGGAAGTTTATTGGCAAAGGGAACAGACTTAGCAGATTATTTGGACGAATTTGGTTTTGATCCAGTTGATTTAAAATCAAAAGGTAGCGCAAGCCCAGGTGGAAAGAGTTTCCAATAAGGATAGAAAATGTATTTACAAAATATTATGTCAAATTATTTAAATGAATCTAATCAAAAATTTGATGTGGAAAATAGTTTTAAACCAATTGTAAGTGTTAGAAAAGATACTTGGGAAAGTATTGATGACAACTTAAAAAAGGTTTACAAGTTTGAAAAAACAAAGCATCTAGAACAGTTTATTGTTCAGTTAATCAAATATAATAGAGAAACATCTGCAGAAGTTGAAATAAGATTTCGTAAAAATTCTGTAGGGGTTATATTACATTCATTATCTGGACAAGTTTCTGAAATTGAACTGGAAGCTTCTAAGGATATAGATAAGATAAAAAAAGACGTAATGTATTACTATGCAGACAAAGAATAGTTTAGACTTTGAATTAGAAAAAAATAAAAAC